>SXGT01884731.1_pt1 | contig 24177 bp, 15 predicted proteins | sample 3176221 | NCBI WGS metagenome assembly SXGT01 (sample SAMN11356862, study PRJNA531348) | freshwater metagenome | isolation source: freshwater sample F1-120 | place: China: Fuxian Lake, Yuxi | collected 2017-12-25
CCCCTGGAAGGGAGAAGGCACGGGGACTAGGTCACTGAGTCGAAAAGAGCAAGTGGAGTGCCGGTGTTGCTGGGTGGGGCAAATGGGTGTTCAATGCAGGGTTCTCGCTGCTCAAAAATGCGGAACGCCGCATTTCGTGTTGAGAAAAGTCAACGAACTCGTTGTTTCGTACAACACGAACATCATGTGGCGTCAATGACAGATGTCAGGGTTTCGTTGCGCTTTCGAGGTTGCGGTACTTGATGTATTCGAAGCCGGCTTCGGTTTCATAAGTCGAGAGGCCGAGGGGTTTGGAGAGGTCGACTTCGACGCGGGTGGAGAGCTGGTGTTTGCGAGGGTCGAACTTGATGACCTGTTCGTCATCAATGGCGATGGTGATGAGTTCGGGAGTAACTTTCAGGTTGACCTTATAGTACTGGGCTTCTTTGAACTGGCGGATCTGCCGGAGGTCGTTGTTGTTTGCGTCTTCGCCGTCCAGGCTGGAGATGCCGACGACGACACCGCCCCACCCGCCAGCGACGAAGCTGAGGAATTTGTCGTTGACGGGGAAGGTGAGGCCGACGAAGAAGTCGTTTCCGAGGAGCCGACGGGCTTTGAGTTCGATCTCGTAATTGTTTTTCGGGAAGTCTTTGGTGTAGGTGAGGCCGTTCATCGGGGCGCCCATCTCGATGACGAGTTCGCCGCTTTTCTTGACAGTGGAGGGGCGTTCGCCGCCGAAGTTGGGAGTTTTCCAGCCGTCGAGGTCTTTGCCGTTGTAGAGAGGAATCCAGCCTTCGCTGTCGGGCTTGGTGTTGGTTTCCTGGGCGTGGGTCAGTTGTGGGGTGGCTGACAATGCGAACATGGTGATCAAAAGAAGCAGGGTCTGTTTGAGGGCGGGCATGAGATCCTCCGCTGTCGGGGTGTCGGTCTTTGTGGTGAGAAGTTCAGCTTGAGTGGATTGTATCAGGTGTGAGGATTAATGACTGCTTAAAAAAACAGACTTCCCCCCGTCGGCTGCGAAGTTGTGACCTACGATTCAGCAAAGAGTCTTCTATTGCTTGTTCATTTTCTCCTCATTTGACAGCGAGTTCTTTGCAACATGTTTGCCGACTGGATGCTGATCTGGGCTGCGATGGCTGGACCGACCGGTTTCCTGATCATGGCTGTCGTTACGGGGCTTGTGTGGACTCAGAAGCGAAGCGTTGAACGACAGTTGTTGAAAGAGCAGGGAGAGTTCGAGTCTTCGCAGAACATCATTATTGGTGATATCCATCAGTTGCAGAAAGACAATGCGCTGGGTCGGATTGAGAATCGACTACTTCATGACATGCTGCAGCAGTCGAATCTGCAGGGAATGATCGACACGGTGTTACGTGCGATCCAGCCGTTGCAGCAGGGGGCGTTCATTGCGTTTTTTCGTGTTGAGCAGAAAGAGCGATTTCTTCTGGCGGCTCAGCGGGGCTTATCGACAATCACCAAGAATAACCTGACGGGAAAGTCGATTTCGTTTCTGCAGGTCAAAGTCAAAGAGCATCATGCGAACTGCTCGCTGCTGGTTCAATCGGATCTGCAGCGTTTGCTGGCCCCTTATCTGACGCAGGAAGAATACGGGCGTCTGGGGCAGTTGCAGGGTTTCTTCATGCATGCCGGGAGTCGGCCGGTTGGTGTTGTTGTGACGACGCGGCTGTTTCCAACAGGGTATGAGCAGGACGTCCAGATTGAATCGACGCGCGAGGTGCTGGGAAGTCTTGCGGTTGCCTGCAGTTATGCTTACGAGTATGAGAGTCATCAGAACGAACTGCATCTTTCGTCTGAGATTCTCTCGCTGCGAGCGATCATGGATGAAGACCATGCAACACCGCTGAAGATGCTGGAAGCATTCTGCTCGCGTCTGATGACGATTCTGAACTCACAGAGAATCGTCTTGTTCCTGGCGCAACCGGATATGCAGTTGCCGGAGCGTCCGATCATTGATCTGGGGATCAAGGTGCATTCCCTGGGGGTGCAGAAACGCTGGCAAGAGTATGAACGTCGGCTGGTCCAGCTTGTGCATGGACAACCTGATGCTGAGTATTTCGGGACGCGGGTGCTGTTACAAAACGACTTGGCTGAACTCCAGATCGAGTCGCTGATCGGCAGTGCGCTGGTGACGCCGATCGTGCGGGAGCGGGGGGTGCTCGGCGTCTTATGTGTGACCCGGCCTGAGAGTCTGGCGTTCAGCAAGCAGCAGTTGGAACTGGTTCAGTGGGCGACCGAGTTTCTTGCAGACACGATCGTGAAGACGGTGAATCATGCGGTTGTGGTGCGCGATGCTCGCTATGATGCGTTGACGGGGCTTTACAATCGACGGACATTCGAGAAGTCTTTGACGAGCGAGATCGAACGGGCGACGGCCAGTCAGCAGGAGTTATCCATGTGCCTGGTCGATGCGGATCACTTCAAGAAGATCAATGACCACTTCGGCCATCAGGCTGGGGATGATGTGCTGCGGTTCCTGGGACGGCTGATTCGGACGGAAGTCGATAAGTTTCCAGCGGAACAGAAGCCGATTGCGTGTCGGTATGGTGGGGAAGAACTGGCGATCCTATTCCCGGGGCAAGGGAGCGGGGTGGTCCATGGGTTCGCAGATCAACTGCGTCAGCAGATCGAAGTCGCGACGATTGTCAGCGAAGGAATCACGGTTCCGGTGACGGTCAGTATCGGGGTCGGGGCGTTGACTGAGCATGCTTCGGATCGCGTGGGATTGCTGAAAGCGACCGATGAAGCCCTTTATGTGGCGAAGAAGTCAGGTCGAAATTGTGTGAGACGGGCGGTGCGTGCGGAAGTCGTGGTCGCCAGCTAACGTGTTGCCGATTCGGCATTAGGGAATGACTGGTTGAACTCACTATGCGGGGCAGGGGTTGAGTGTGGTGGCGTCGAACTCGAAGTCCTGCATCTGGTCGTAGGCGCGGTCAATGTCGGGCATGGCCGATGTGGCTGCCTGACGGCCGACTTCGATCATTTTGTCGGCAACGGAGAAATCGAACCATTGCAGGTGAGAGACATCTGGACGGAGGGTGAAGTTGGCGGCTGAGCGAATCTGTTGTCGCCAGAAATATTCGCCGATTTCGTCGACACGGACCAGTGCTTCGATCGCGGTGCGGCATTGCTTGAGTGGTTTGATATCGTAGCTGACTTCCACGCCGAGAACGAACTTGTTGGTGTAGCAGCGTGCGATTGTGGTGGGCAATGTATAAAAATTGCCACAATCGCAAAGTTGCATGTCATCGAAGCTGACTGGTGGAAAGATCCCTGGCAGGGACGACGACCCTTTGACTGCTGCTCGGATCGAGCCTTTATCGAGACGTACCAGGCGGCCTGATTTGAGGTCAGTCGCGACGATGGTCAGTGGAATGCGTGCGTTCTCGATCTGCTCATCGGGGAGGAAGTGATCGACGACGTCCTGGAGAATCACTCCTGGTAGCATGCCTGGTTGTGAGATGATGCGGTGGAAGATGCTGTTGGCTCGCAGGTACGCCTGGATGTGGGCATACCAGGAGAAGAGACCGAAGGTCTGATCTTCAGGAGACGTGGTGCCGCAGCCAAAGAGTGTCTTCTGGTGTTGTTGGAACTCCGGGGAGAGCAGGTAGGCGACGGCTGTTGTTTCGATCTTCGCGATACTTTGCTCGAAGGCGAGCATGGCGCCGACGAGGGAACCAATGCTGATGCCGACGATGCGTTCGATGTGATAGCCATGCTGGAGAAGGACTTCGACAACCCCCAGGTGAGCGAGTCCGCGGGCGCCGCCTCCGCCGAGAGCGAGCGTGATTGATTTTTTCGGGATCAGCGCGCGCGATTCTTCCCCCCTGGGTTTTGTCGATGGGATGGAAAGGTGGTTCAGGCGGTTGCCGTTGGAATTTCCATTGTGAAGGTGCGTCAGGTCTCCCGGCTGATGGTGCAGGGAGCGATCATCAGGAAGCCCGAGTGGTGCAGAATCATTGAAGCTCATCGTGGGTTCATCTCCTACTGGTTTCTGGTCGGTAGAAGTCGTTTGGCAGGTTTTCGAGGACCATTACCGCAATGTTGGTACCAATCAGGAATATTTTATGCATCATGAATTCGCTAGAGAATAGGGGCGAGAAGATCAGCGAATACCATTATGTCCCTAAGTTATAGATCGTATCCGTAAAGTGCATTGGCTGAATAAGTTGATTCGACTCGACTTGTATTTATACTTCTTACATTCACGAACGAATGCATTCCAACATGTCGTTCAACTGGCATGGCAGGCGTCTTGTCGCTTGTTCGACGTTCCAGTTTGACGACACCATTATCTTTAAGGATGACACGACATGACCGTTCAAGTCGGCCAACTGGCTCCAAGCTTCGAAATTCAGGCTTACGATCGTACCAAAGACAACACCGACACTCAGTTCAAGACTGTTTCACTGGCTGATTACAAAGGCAAATGGATCTGCCTGTACTTCTACCCGCTCGACTTCACGTTTGTCTGCCCGACGGAAATCGTCGCGTTCAATAATGCGTTAGGCGAATTTGATGATCGCGATTGTGTGCTGCTGACGGCTTCCACGGACAGTGTTTACAGCCACAAAGGCTGGTGCGACTCTCACCCAGACCTCGCCAAGATGAAGCATCTGATGCTGGCTGACAACAGCCACAAGCTGTCACGCAGCTATGGCGTTCTGAAGGAAGACGCCGGGATTGCTTATCGCGGGATCTACATCATTGATCCGAATGGCATTCTGCGATGGCAAGCTGTTCACGATCTGTCAGTCGGTCGTAACGTCGACGAAGTTCTGCGCGTGCTCGATGCGTTGCAGACGGACAAGCTTTGTCCATGCAACTGGAAGAAGGGCGAAGAAACGATCAACTAACGCGCTGGCGCGAGAGAGTAGAGTTGAGAAAGTGGAGAGTAGAAAGATTGCTCTCGATTTCGATGCTCCGGCTTTCACGTGTGATGCGGAGGGATTGTTTCTGATTGATCAGGCTGGTGGATGATCTGCCAACTGTTTCTCAAAATACATCGCGTGGTGTGCGCTGACCTGGTTTTGCGCCCACGCGATTTTTTTACGAACTCACTTCGGGAGAATTTCGATGGCAATGTTCCAACCTGTTGCTGAGGCTGATGCCAATGATGCTGTGCAGGCGACTTATGGTCGTATCAAAGAGATGTTCGGTGCGGAGATTGTGCCTGCTCCGTTCCTTTACCTGGGGCGGGTCGATGCATTTCTTAAAGACTTTTACATGAACTACAAGAAGTTCGTGCATGGGAGCGGGGCGCTTGATGGAAAGACGCGTAAGGCGATTGCGCTCGCTGTCAGTTGTCATGCCAAGAGCAAGCCCTGGATGGTTTATTTTCGGGAAGCCTGTTTGGCAGAAGGCTGGGAAGAGCAGCAGATCGCCGAGATCATCGCGGTGGCTTCGACGAACTACATGTACAATACGTTCTTCAAGTTTCGCGAGCTGAGTGGGTCTCAGTTGTTCGATGGCTTGCCGGTTGGGCTTCGCGCTCACACGTTCACGAATGTTTCACTGGATGAGAAGCTGGTCGAGCTGATTGATATTGCGATCAGTGATCTGAATGCCTGCAAGCCGTGTGTCTCGGGACACGTAACGAAGGCACGCAATCTGGGGCTCAATGATGAGCAGATCCTGGAAGCGGTGCAGTGCGCGAGTGTTGTTTATGCGGGGTCGATGTTTGTGAACTCGGCGCTGGATTAAGCAAGAAACTTGGCCACAGAGATCACAGAGGGCTCAGAGTAAGCCAACCACGGATGAACACGAAGAAACACGGATTCAGAAAAGCAATTTGAACCACAGATAAATGCAGGTGGACACAGATAACTGAATTGTGAAGTGTGAGTTTGCTTCTGCCAATCTCAAGTCTTCGATCTGCGTCTCTCTGTGTTTATCTGTGGTTCATTTTTTCTACTGTGATCTCGGAGGCCTCTATGATCTCTGTGGCAAAATCTCGCGGCGCATAAAAAAAGGCCGTCGCTTCTCCCGCAAGAAGCGACGACCGGACCCTGAGAGACCGAACGGACGAATCCGAGCGATCCATGCAACTGTCAGGAGGCTGAGGATTGGAGACCACTCAGCCAGCCTGGCAGATGTTTCCGACACTATTACTGAACTCGTTTACTTTCCGGTCATTACTGACCGAGGAGAGCTTCCTCTTCCTCTTGGATGATGATACGAGGCGTGACCATCAGCATCAGAGATTCTGTTTCACGACCAACCCCTGAGTTCTTAAACAGGCGGCTGACGTAAGGAATCTTGTTGAGGATAGGAACCCCGGCCATGTTACGACCTTCTCGGAGACGTTTAACTCCGCCGAGGAGGACGGTACCGCCGTCTGGGACAGAGACGATCGTCTGGACGGTGACAATTTCCTGGACAGGCTGCTGAACAGTGATCGAGCCGACGCCCCCACCACTCTGACCAGTCGTCCCACCTACACCCTGGGCACCAGTCTGGTTACCACCGGCACCTTGAGTACCCGTTGCCCCGGTCGTACCGCCGGTTCCGCCGATCCCTCCGAAGCCTTGACCACCGCCAAAGCCACCGGCACCCTGACCACCGCCACCGAAGCCACCGGCTCCGCCAGCACCTGCGATACCACCGGCACCGCCTGCTTGACCGGCGATTCCACCGATACCAGTTCCGCCGTTCGTGCCACCACCTGCGAAGGTGAAGGTGAAGACGTCTGTGATGTTGGTGAAGAATGGAGAGACACTCAAGCGGACGTATCGTCGGTCAGCTGAGATAACAGCCTGGACAGACATCTGAACGCCGTCCTGGAAGGTCTGGATGATGGGCTGGAAGCCTACTGAGAAGTTACCGACTGCTGGTTGGACCGAGATAACGAATGGTCGTTGAACCGAGTCGTTGACGAAGGCGGTCTGGCCGTTGAAGAGGGTGACTTTCGGAGCGAACATGATGTTCGATCGCTCATCAGCTTGTGCAGCCTGGATGAAGAAGAAGGCTTCAATGTCGCTGAGAACTGCGAAACCGACCTGGATACCGACTTCAGGGTTGAAGTTACCGAAGTCAGGAACCCCGACCTGGAACGAACCTTGTCGGAATGGAATGTCCAGGTTCTGTGAGAACGATGTCGGGCTGTTCATACCGACAATTGTTCCGTTGTTTGGATAACTGTCGCGGTTGACCAGGTTACGAAGTGGGGCGGTTGAGAATGGTGCATCGCCTCCTGCGGTTCCGCCGGTGGTTCCTGTTGTGCCTGTGGTTCCGCCGCCGCCCGTGCTAGCCAGAGATCCGTCGACAGCACCGAAGCGACCCAGTGGGAAGCCGTTGTCATCTGTTTGTGGATTTCCTGCGGTATCCTGGACGTTGAAGTCGAAGTCGATCCCGATCCGCTCGAAGAAGCGGTCAGACACAGAGATGAATCGAACTTCGATCGTGACCTGAAGGTCCTGGAGGCGTCGCAGCTGCTCGAGCAGGTCAGCGATTTCATCGTGGACTTTCTGAGTCTGTCGGATAACCAGAGACAGGGTTGAGTCGTGAGACTTGAGAGTCCCCTGGCCGCCTGCACCGTATTCGTCCCAGGTGTGTGGGTCGATCGTGCCGGTGATCAGATCGGTCAGTGAACCGAAGTCAGTGCTTTCCTGAGCAGGAACTCGCATTGGATTGGCTGCTGATGCCATGCCTGTTCCCATCATTCCGCCAACAGCGGCGGCTGGGTCACCGACTTGAGCCAGAGCATTTCCGAATGGTTGAGCCATGCCGCCCATCGGGACGCTCATTTGAGCACCGCCGAGGGTTCCGTAAGGATTGTGAGTTGAGGTGTTGAGCATCTTCAGAGGAACGACCAGGTCAGCGACGTCGTAGACGATGTTGACGAGTGCACCTTGCTGACGCATGCGGCTGGAGATACTGAGGACTTCATTCTTGACGGCATAGTCGAGGTTCATTGGTTCGAGCAGAAGAGCGAGGGCGTTCTTGAGCTTGATTCCATCGACGTTCATCGAGACGGGAGCATCTGAAGTGATTCCTTCTTCTGTCAGACCGATTTCATCAATGGCGATGTTGATGGCTGCAACCGTCTGGATGTGACGAATGACGTCGACCAGTGGCTTGCGATCGAAGTGCAGAGAGATCGGCTGGTTCAGAGAGTTCTGGATCTTCTTCTCTTCGTCTGTCTGATTGCGTTGAGTACCACCTTTGTACTTGGCGCGACGGTCAGTCAGTTCACGCCAGTCTTTGGCGTTCTTGTATTTGATCGGGTTGTCGCCGACGACATCGTAAGCCAGAGACTCTTCGACATCGTTGAGGGTTGACCAGAACATTTCTTCTTTGGCATCTCTCATGCGATCGTTCGAGTCGACGCGTGATGCGAACTTGGATTTCCAGACCATCAATTCTGAGGTTGGATTTTCTGGATCGAGATCTTTGGCTTGCTTGGCGAGGACGCCTGCTTCTGCGAAGCGACGTTCGTCCATCAAGCGGTTGAATTCTTCGACGAGGTCAGCCATTTCCTGCTCGACGCGGAGTTCGTAAGCACGTTCCTTGGCGATCTGGCCTTTGACTTCTTCGTTGCTGCGTTGCATGTCGATGAGTGGCTTGCGTTGAGCCATGTAAGACTCAATCGATTCGCGTGAACGTTGCAGAGACGACATCAGCATGGAGGCCTGCTCAGCTGGCAGTGAGGATGACTCGACACTGGTGATGGCTGAATCGATCAGGCTGAGGGCATCGTCGGCGTTGCGTTCACGAGTCATTTCTGCCTTGTAGATGGCATTCTGAACTTCAGTGCGGAGGCGATCGAATTCGACCGACTGCTTTTGCATCGCGGAGTTGATTTCTGGATCGAAGGCATCAGCCTGAGAGCCTGATTCGTTGCTGGCCAGTTGAATGCCGCGTGTACCGCGTGGAGTCAGATCACGCAGGAACGACTGGAGCTGCTGACGCTGGTAAGAGCTGAGCTCGTCCTGTCCTTTGTAAGCTGTCTTGAAATACTCGTAGGCTTCATTTCGTTGACCGGCTCGCAGTTTGTCGAGGCCTGTCTGGTAGGCTTCGTCAGCAGAGAGAGAAACGATTTCTTCGTTGGCGCTGGTGACGCCTTGTCGTGCTTCCACAGCAGATGGCTGGATCATCTGATCCCAGTTGCGTGGAGCAGAGCCTGCAGGAGCAGGTTGTGCATTGGCAGCGACTGGGAAGGCAGCAGGGGCTTGTACCGCAGAGCCTGGAGCCTGTTGAGTCCAGACCGTTGGTGCCTGGAAGTTTTCCGGAGTTCCGCCGTTGGTGGCGATGGTTTGCTGGCGTTGCAGACGATTGATGTCGGCAGCGAGCAGTTCGGGACGCTCATCGAACAGACCGTAAGCGGCGTTGACGCCTTCGGCTTTGGCGACGGCGGCCTGGGCTTTTTCAACTTCACCAGCATCGAGGTGCTCGCGAGCTTGTTTGAGCCATTGTTGTGCGAGTTGTTTTTGTTCCTGACCGGCTGATGTTTGAGGAGCAGAAGGAGCAGGATTGAATGGATCGTTTGAAACGACTGCCTTTTCTGGAGAGGTCAGCAGGCGGTTGCCAGACTGACGTTCGATTTCTGACAGGATGTGTTCTGGACGAACATCCCAGAGGCTGTATTCAGCTGGGATTGTGCGAGCCTGGAGAGCCAGGGTACGGGCTTCTTCAAAGCGTCCCAGTTCGATCATCTTCTGAGCAGACGCCAGAAGTTTCTTGGCCTGGTCTTGTGCATCGTTTGGAGTCATCGTTGCGGTCGGGTGTCCGCTGGCGGTGACGTTGACTGGTTGAGCGAATGGATTAGGTTGCGAAGCGGCTGGCTTGGCGACGATCGGAGCCTGAGCGAAGGCAGGATTCATTTTGCCTTTGCGTTCGATCTCGACCATCATTTGCTCGGGGGTGATTTCGAACGGGCTGTAGACGACTTCCAGCTTGGCTGCTTCCTGAGTCTTCTGAGCGGCGGCCATGATGTCGCCTTGCTCGAAGGCCTGTTGAGCTTGAGAGAGCAGGAGAGTCGCATACTTCTTACGAGAGGCAGCCGACATGGTGTCGCCTGATCCCGGATTGAGCAGCGATTCGTCTGGAAGAGCACGTTGCCACTCGGCGATCAGCTGATCGGGAGTGATTTCAGTGGCTTCGAAGGTGACTGCGAACTGGCGAGCGAGCGATTGAGCCGATTTGGCCAATCGAACGGCTTCCGCGATTTGTCCCTGACGATGAGCGGCGCGAGCCTTCACCATCAGTTGATCGACGCGCTGGCGAACCGAGCCGCCAGATGCCTGGCCACCAAGTCCATCACCAGCAGCCATGAATCCCTGGAATGGGTCTTCCTGGGCCTGGCCGGCGTTGTAAGCAAAAGACACCGCGGTGAGCAAGCATGCGCACCCGATGAGCCCAAATACTCTTGTCATTTTCGTGCCCTCCTTCTGGCCACGAGTGGGGACAGAAAACTGTGGTATGGATCGCGACATATCCTGCGCCGTTTCCTAAAGAGAAGTGACTGGTGAGATGAGATTGTGAATGCAGGCAGACTGTCCATGCACGATGACGATCACGCTGACGCGCGATCACATCCGAAGGAAATCGATGCATTCAGAGGTGTTAAGGACCGTGACTTGTTCATTCTCCGGAGAGAATGAGCTTGTCAGGAAATGGAACTGAAACTGGTCGTCTGACCGAAGTCATTTCAACTGGTTTCAGGAGGTGATGTGAAGGAATATGTCTGTGGAATCCACAGTCAGGGAGTGATCAATATGCCATGTCTGGCAGATGGTCAATGTGTCCTTGCACCCGTCGGGTCCACGACACAAAGATTTGTAAGTTCTGCTCAGACAGTAATTGTATGGAAGTGCGACGATGGACTCGTCGAGGGGACGTGATGGATGGGGGATCAAGGCTTTGCGGGCGGTGTTTCGTTATCAAAGATCGTTTCGATGACCGCCGTGGCTTTGAGATCAGCCAGAACCTTTTCTGTGAGTTGACGTCGTGCTTCTTCGCCGAGCTTCTTTTCGATCTTCGTTTGCATTTCTTCAAACGGATGAACGCCGGCTTCTTTTCGTTCCATGACTTCAACGACCTGGAAAGAGGTCGTCCCGACGAGGACTTCGCTGATCTCGCCGTGTGGTGTATTGATCAGTGCGCCACGCAGGTTGTCATCGCCTAAGCTTTCCAGTCGCGTCCAGTCGCAGAAGCCACCGTTCTGAGCTGTCGAACCTTCGGAAAACTTTTTGGCAACGTCGGCGAACTTGGTACCGTTTTTGAGCTCCGTCACGGCCAGTTTCATCTTGTCGGCGGCACCATTCTGTCCGCCGTTATTGTGATGATAGATGACCATCTCGCGGTATTTGACTTGCGCGGGATAACGGTACTCTTCAATGTGTGCGTTGTAATATTCGAGCAGTTCGGAACGACTGTAGACTTTGGGTTCTTTGGCATGGAGAGCCAGATACTGGAAAGCCATCTGCTGGCTTCCGAAGGCATCTCGCAGGCTTGCCAGCGATGTTCCCTGTTCGCGCAGAATGTGTTCGAGTTCTTCCGGTCCCGAGACGTTGGCCTTTTTGACCATGTCCTGGACCTGTTCTTCGAAGGCTTTATCGAGCTGGGTTTTCACCTGCTCCATCTGCTCTTTTTTCAGAGACTCTTTGAGTGTCCCTGCCAGAAGTGACCGCTCGATGTGATTGGGCAGATCCTTCTTGAGGAGCTGATTGCGGATCTCGACATACTTATCGGGTGCCTGGACTTTGAGGATGTCCAGCTTCGTTCCATAGCGTTCCAGGATATCGGACGCCATAATGGGCTTGCCATTGACGGTCGCGATGATCTCGGCGTCTTCGAAGGGAGACCTTTCCGGGATTGCTTTTGATTTCTCGTCGTAACGCACGAGCTTGACGCCGGAATTCGTAATGGAGACTTCCGGGTTCAGTCGGGCGTAGTTCTTCTGGTCGACGGCGATGTCTTCGGCAGAAACTCGTGGCGGCGGGGGGCCGACCACAGGGTTATCCATCTCAACCGATTTGAAGCTGCCGCATCCATGCACTGCCAGCGCCGTTCCCGAGACCATCAACGACCAGCCGGCGCGACGCAGCAGCGTTCGCAGACGGAGAGTCTTGAGTGATATGGTTGGACGTGGCATGTGGAGGTGACCGCGTAGGAGTGAGAAGGTGCGGAAGGGGAGGTGTTTTGAGGAGACGTAGCGGCGCGATGCGCCTGTCTATTTGCGTGGCGTTATACGATAGCCAATTCGACTAACGCAACACGGCTTTCAGGAAATCGATCAGCGAGGCGATCGTTTGGTAATTTTTACGATCAAGATAGGCCTGGTGCTCGTTGACGACCTTGACTTTGGAATTTCGCTTTTCCAGGTGCTTGATGGCGCCAATATCTTTATAAGTCATCACGACGAAGTCATCTTCGAGACGAAGCGTGTCGATTTTCCACTGGCGGGCGTAGATTTCGATTTCCTTAAGTTCCAGCATGGATTGGACTTCGGATGGTAGCGGCCCGAAGCGGTCTTCGATCTCAGCTTTGAGTTCGATAATCTGGGCAAGATTGCCGACGGCTGAAAACTTGCGGTAAAGCTCGATCTTGGGACGTCCGGGGGGGATGTATTTTCCGGGGAGGTAGGCGGAGACTGGCAGATCGACGTGGACGTGGGGATGTTCGCGCAAAGGTTGCTTTTTCAGCTTGCGAACCGAGTTTTCCAACAACTGGCAGTAAAGCTCGTAACCGACTTGGGAGATATGCCCGGACTGCTCAGTCCCCAGAATATTCCCTGCACCACGGATTTCGAGGTCTCTCATCGAAATCTGGAAGCCCGCCCCGAGATGCGAGAACTCTTCGATAGCTTTTAATCGCTTGGCCGCGACGGAGGTGAGAACCTTGCCTTCCTCGACAAGCAGGTAGCAATAGGCGCGATGCTTGTAACGTCCGACGCGACCACGCAGCTGGTGTAAATCAGCCAGCCCATAGTTCTCGGCCTGATGAATGAAGATCGTATTGGCATTGGGAATATCGAGGCCGGATTCGATGATCGTCGTTGCGACGAGAACGTCACATTCGCCAGTGACGAAGGCCCGCATGTTGACTTCGAGTTCGTCTTCATTCATCTGTCCGTGAACGATGGCGAACGATGCTTCGGGGACGATGGCGTTCAGCTTGTCGGTCAATGATTCGATATCGTAAACGCGGTTGTGGACGAAGTAGATTTGCCCACCGCGGTTCAGTTCACGAATGAAGGCCTGACGAATGAGGTGGTCATCCCAGCGACAGACGCGCGTCTCGACTGCCTGGCGCTCCTGCGGGGGAGTCAGCAGGTTGGAGATGTCTCGTACGCCGAGGAGGGACAGGTGCAGCGTGCGGGGAATCGGGGTCGCAGAGAGTGTCAAGACGTCGACTTCCAGACGAAGCTTCTTGAGCATGTCCTTGGCTTCGACGCCGAAGCGTTGCTCTTCATCGATGATGACCAGGCCCAGGTCTTTGAAGAAGACATCTTTCTGAACGAGTCGGTGTGTCCCGATGACGAGATCGACCGAGCCGGCATCGAGTCCTTCCAGGGTCGCCAGTTGTTCTTTGCGGGTTTTGAAGCGGGAGATGACTTCAATGTTGTACGGGTACTCGGCCATTCGCTCGGAGAATGTCCGGTAGTGCTGCTCGGCGAGAACGGTTGTCGGGACGAGGACGGCGACCTGTTTGCCAGCATCGATGGCGCGAAACGCGGCTCGCATCGCGACTTCTGTTTTCCCGTAACCGACGTCGCCGCAGATGAGCCGGTCCATCGCGCGGGGGCGCTGCATGTCGCTGCGGATTTCTTCGATCGCTGTCAGCTGGTCAGCGGTTTCCTCGTACGGGAAGGCGGCTTCGAATTCTTTCACCCAGTCCGAATCAGCGGGGAACGGGTGGCCGGGCATCGATTCTCGCTTCGCCTGCATCTCGATCATATCGGACGCCATGTCGGCGATGGCTTTGGCGACTTTTTGTTTCTTGTTCGCCCAGGTGGCGGTGCCGAGCTTGGAGAGCTTGGGGGCGACTGCTGCTGCGCCGACGTATTTCTGCACCAGGTGAATGAGCGTCGTCGGGACGAAGACACGCATGCCTTCTGCGAACTCGAGGATCAGGTGGTCCTCTGCGACTCCATCTTTCTCGATCAGATCCATGCCGGCGAAGCGGGCGATGCCGTGGCTGATGTGGACGACGTAGTCGCCTTCATTGAGTTCGAGGAAGCTGTCGATCGCCCGTGTTTCGATCTTGGCTTTTTTCGATCCGGCGCGAACTTCTCGTCGGTCAAACAGTTCGTGGTCGGAGATGACCAGGATTTTTTGCTCCATCAGGCGGAAGCCTTTGGAGACGACGCCGATCACGAAATTCGTCTGTTTGAGCAGCTCTGGCTGATGTTCCTGGAACAACTCGTTGAGACGCTGGCGTTCTCCCTCGTTGTGACAGGCGAGGAGGACCTGTTCTTCGGGCGTGAGGATCTGCGCGAGTTCTGAGAGGACCTTGTGCTTGGCTCCTGCGAACTTCTCGATGGCCTCCGTTCTCAGTCGGAATTCACGCTCGACCGACGACATCCCGATTGCGGTGATCGTGACAGAGGGGAATGTGGCGCATTTGCCAAGAGTCGAGCGGGGCGTAAAGAAGCCGACTGGGTTTCCAAGACGTTCGAGGTAGCGTTTTCCTTCTTCGACGAGTTCCGCCAGATCCGACAAGGCGACCCAGCTGCCCGCAGGAAGTGATTCAATCAGGCTGGCGGCGATGTCTTCTGAGACGGGCTGGCCGTCATCCTGAATGAACTTGATCGGCTTGAGGACGCTCAGTTTCGTCTCGTCGAGATCTTTAAGTTTGCGCTGGCTGGCGAGGTCGAAGATGCGGATCGACTCGATGTCGTCACCGAACAGTTCGATACGAACCGGGTTGATGGCATCGGGGGAATAGACATCGAGGATGCCGCCGTGGATGGCGAATTCGCCCGTTTCTTCGATGGCGCTCACGCGTGTGAAGCCTTTTCCGACCATCCAGGCGGTGATCTCTTCGAGATCGATTTCATCGCCGACGCGGAATGTACGGACAGAGGCGTCTCGAATCTTGCGAGATGGGACGGGCTGCATCAAGGCAGGCAGCGAGGTCACAACGATCTTCGGCGGGGCTGCGGACTCGAGATTTTTTAGGCAGCGCAGTCGCTGGCCGAAAACGACATCTGCCAGTGAGTGTTCGTCCGGCAGCGTTTCCCATGATGGGAAGATCGCGGGTTCGATATCGAGAAACGCCTGGACGTCCATGGCATAATCATCGACGTCCGATGGTCTGGGCAGGACAACCAGAAGTGTACCGGGACAGCCGGTCGAAAGAGCGGCTGCGGCAAGCGCGCAGGACGATCCCCATGCTCCGTCGATGGCTGCACTCTTGTGTTGAGCGAGCGTCTCGAGCAGCTGCAGGAAGTCTGGGGAAGAACGCAAAAGTGGGACGAGACTTGTCAGTTCCCACGTATTAGATGTCTCAATCGACATGCGAAAATTCTATCATGTCGAGACCGAAATCAAAGGAGCAGGGGACTCTGGAGAGAACTTCTGTCGCATCCGGGAACCGGGTTTGCTCCCGTGTCAGGACATGAAAGTCGATATGAAAGAATCACCCGTTTCTGTCCAGAGTGACCTTGCGACGCCGGTCGGTCTGCGCGCCGTTCCGCCGTTCTGGCCGTTTGTCCGTCAGGTCATCAACGGTTTTTTTGCGGATGACTGCACGAGCAACGCGGCTGCTCTTTCGTTCGCGACGATTTTTTCGCTGCCGCCGTTGACGGCTTTGATCATTTGGATGGTCGGGACAATTGTGCCTCCGGAAATCATCACCGAATCGGTCGAAGCACAATTGTCAAATGCAGTTGGTTCGGAGATCGCGGATGGGGTGAAGCCGTTTTTGGAGTCGGCGGACAGCCGGTCAGCGACGATGACGGGCGCGTTTGTCGGGATCGTGGGTGTGATCATTGGGGCTCTGGGGATGTTTCTTCAACTGCATTCGTCACTGAACCGTGTCTGGGGAGTTCAGGCAGATCCTGATGCGAATGGATTCTTATCGACGCTGCTTCAACGGCTGGTTGCGGTTTCGATGGTGATTGCGTTGATCCTCATCATGCTAGTCGCCATTGTTCTGGAAACTCTGACCAGTGAAACGACTCGTCTGCTCGCGATGCTGCTTCCGGAATGGTTATCGCAGAACGCTGCTTATCTGATGCAGAACATGTTGACGATGAGCCTGTTTGTGCTGATCCTGGTCGGGCTGTTCAAGTATGTCCCCGACGTGCGAGTCAAGACCCGACACGCTGTTTATGGTGCCGTCTTTACGGCCGTTCTGTTTTTCATCGGGAAGTTTATGATTGCGTACGTCGTCAGCGAAGAACGGCTCAATACGTCTTACGGCAGAGCCAGTGCGCTGGCGATGCTGATGATCTGGGTCTACTACTCGTCGCTGATTATTCTGCTCGGCGCGGAGTTTGTTCAAGCCTGGGCGATGCTGTGCGGCTATCCGGTGTTGCCGGAGCGTCATGCGGTGCGGGTGCGGATGGTTGTTGTTAAAGATGATGTTTGAGTTCGTCTTCTGGCTTCTCAGGGTTGTGAGGCGAAGAGGTCATTGACCTCAATTGTGAATAGCAGATCGCCTGAGAAGGTGTGTGTGGCGAGTTCGCCTTGTCGAAAGGTTTTTACGGTTCTGAATTGAGATGTTTCTGGTGACTTCTCGGGAGACGAATATGTCTCGATCTGTTTGTCACGGATATTGACGATCCAATAATCTGACACACCTGCTGACGCGTACAATGCAAGCTTGCTGCCACGGTCAAATGAGAGTGAGGAGTCTGCGACTTCGATCACGAGTGCGATCTCTTCCGGCTTCGGATCTCTTTGTAAGAACGTGTGGCTATTTCCACGAAGCACAACAATATCAGGTTCCGGCATCGAGTCGTTGACCTCGATTGTCGATTGAGAAACGACGCACCAGTCAGACGACGGCAAGAACCTTGACAGCCTCATGACCAATTCAGCAACGCGAACCCAATGTGGACGTCCTGTCGGCAACATGGTGCGCACTTCTCCACAAATAAGTTCCGTTTTTTCCGCTGGTTTCAACACCCCAACTTCGGCCATCCGCAGATACTCATCTGGCGTGAACCGGCGACGCTCTGGCATCACGTCAATCTGGACGGAGGTGGAAGGCTCCAGCCGTGTTTTTTCAGTGATTGCTGCCATCGTCGACTCCATGGTCCTGATATTATTTTCCTGCCAGTGGTTTGAATAATTCACTCGGCGTTAAGGAAAAGAGCTTTCCCTCGAACAAGATGGTTGCTGGGTCGTCTGCCTGGCAGGTGTGATGCGTGGCATAGCGTGCACCGCCAGCTGATTTTTCGGGCTGGCAATAGACCTCGATACGTTGTTCGGGGATGTTCACGATCCAGTAATCCGTGATACCGGCATGAGCATAAAGAGAGAGTTTCTCTCCACGGTCGTATTGAAGAGAGGTTTCTGCAACCTCGATCATCAGGCGAATTTCTTCGGACGTTGCTTCGCGTTCAATGAAGTTGGAACCGTTTCCTTTGACGACGACAAGATCCGGTTCAGGCATGCTGTCGTCGACCTCGACTGTCGTTTGAATGAAAACGGTCCATTCCTCATCACCCAGCAATCTTTGCAGAAGAGTATCAATGCGGCTGACAAGGTAGCGATGGCGTTTTCCGATCGGAAGCATGTAAACAATCTCTCCGCGAATCAGTTCGGTGCGTTCCCCAGGTTTGAGAATTCCGGTCTCCGCCATTCGCATGTACTCATTGGGAGTCAGGCGACGACGCTTTGGCAGTTCGTCAATCGGAACTGCGATGGACGGCTTGAGATGGGCCGTTTCAGTGATTGTTGACATCGCTGGCTCCTGGTTGTTTTCCTGATTCATCAGCTTTGAGAGGAAGTACCTGTCCTGGCGTCAGTCTGACTTCGATGTTCTCAAACATCATCACCAGATGTTCGTTCTCGCGGTAAATGCGTGTGGAGCGATAACCGGATTTTTCAGGGTCCGAATCGCGATAGGGATCGGTGTAGACTTCGATCTGTCGATCAAGCAGATTGACGATCCAGTAGGTCTGAATCATCGACTCGGCATAGATCGACAATTTCATGCCACGATCTCGTCTGAGTGATGAATCCGACACTTCCACGACGAGCGTTAATTCATCGGATTTCGGGAACCGTCCTGACAGGGATTTTCTCGAACCTCTCGCAATATAAAGGTCGGGCTCCGGCATGTGATCATTGACTTCTAATGTTGCCTGACTGACGACACGCCAATTTTCTTTGGGCAACTTCTCTCGCAGAAATTCGGCTAACTCAGTCACGCATTCAGTATGCGGCGGACCAATCGGCATCATGCGATAGATTTCCCCGTAAAGAAGTTCTGTCCTCTCGTCGGAGAGAAACCCCAGCTCTGCCATCTTCCAGTATTCCGCAGTGGTAAATTTCCGGCGCAGCTCGACTTCTGCTTCAATCGGAGAACGTCTCTCCGCGATTTCCAACACACTGGCCATGATCGGTCTCCTCGACTTCGTCCATCATACGACCGAGCCGACTTGCCAAACAAGAGATTTTCAGCTTTCCCGAAATGAGCAAGGCGTGGATCGTTTTCACGTTCCACGCCTTGAATACTGTCAATGCGACCTGATCGGTGCTTTTATCGCAGGAACGCCTCGTGCAGGCCTCCGTCGACGGTGATGACTTGGCCGGTGGTTTTGCTGAGGCGGTTTGAGACGAGCAGGAAGTAGGCTTCGGCCTGATCGGCAGGGGTAATGGGGGCCTTTGTCAACGTCCGGTCGGCGTAGAACTGGGCCAGCTTACCGACCAGCGAATCTGTCGCTTCGTCGTCCGTGTATGGAATGTTGTACTTGGCCAGCGAGCCGATCACGCGGTCGCGTGGGAACATCGCGGATCCTTGAACGACGGTGGCCGGGGCGACGCCGTTGACGCGTACCAGGGGGGAGAGCTCGATCGCCAGTTCGCGGACGAGGTGATTGGCGGCGGCCTTCGAGGTGTCGTAGGCGACGGAGCCCTTCTTCGCGACGACGGCGTTGGCCGAGGTCGTGAGGACGAGGTTCCCTTTGAGGCCTTGCAGCTTCCAGGTCTTGTAGGCTTCGTCGGCAACGAGGTAGCTGCCGGTGACGTTGATGTTGAAGGTCAATGCCCACTTATCGTCTGGGATGTGGCCGGTCGTGTCCGAAGGGACGAAGATGCCTGCCGTGACTTCGATGGAATCGAAACCGCCGTAGGCCATGGTGACTTCGTCCAGCATGGCGCGGATGGATTCCCGCTTCGTAATGTCGCATTGCAGGCCGATGGCGGGGCCGCAGTTGCTGATGCCGGTGCCGGCGACCCCAATTCCCTGGCCATATTTTTTGATGAGCTCTTCAGCGGTTCCCTTAGCGGCTTCGCCGTTCAAGTCGACGCAGACGATATGTGCCCCTTCTTTGGCGAGACGATGCGCGGTCTCTTTGCCGATGCCGGAACCGGCGCCGATGACGATGTGGATCTGGCGATCGAGCTCTTTCTCGGCTGGCATGCGTTGGAGCTTGGCTTCTTCGAGCAGCCAGTACTCGATGTCAAATGCTTCCTGGAGAGGGAGGGCGATGTATTCATCGATTGCTTCGGCACCTCGCATGACTTCGACGGCGCAGTTATAGAACTCCGCTGTGACACGGGACTCGCTCTTATTCTTGCCCCAGGCAATCATTCCGATCCCGGGGATCAGGACGACGGTCGGGTTTGGGTCTCGCATGGCAGGGGAATCTGCGTGCTTACACTTCTCGTAGTAGGCTGCGTAATCCTTGCGGTATTGTTCCAGGCCCGATGTCAGCAGCTTTTTGAGTTGGTCGATATCGCCGGTGGTTGGATCCCAGTCGACGTAAAGCGGCTTGATCTTGGTACGCAGGAAGTGATCCGGGCAGCTGGTGCCGAGTTCGGCCAGACGTGGGGCGTCTTTGGAGTTTACGAAGCGACGGATCGTGTCGTCGTCCTGCACCGTGCCGACGAAGCGTTGTTTGGCGGAGACTTGTCCGCGGAGCCATGGCAGGATTTGGATGAAGATGGCTTTGCGACCTGCTTCATCGAGCGACTTGTATTTCTGACCGCCGAAGGCTTTGTCGTGACCCCCTTTGGCTTCGTATTGTTTTTCGATGTAGGCCGCGGCTTTTTCAATCAGCGACAACGTCAGGTTGTAACATTCGAGGTCATCATCGGCCCAGTTGATCAAGCCGTGCTGTCCCATGATGATCCCCTTGGCCTGGGGATGTTTTTCGCAGATCGTCTTCATGGCTAGACCGAGTTCGAAGCCCGGACGCAACCATGGGGTGTGGATGACTTCGTCGCCGAAGATCTCTTTAGTCAGCTTGACGGAGTTCTTTGATGCAGCAACCGAGATTGCGGCGTTCGGGTGCATGTGATCGACGTGAGCATGCGGGATGAACGAGTGCAGCGGCGTATCGATCGACGATGCGCGAGGGTTCAGGTTGAACGTGGTGTGAGGGAAGTAGCTGACCATGCGGTCTTCGGCTTCGGTCTTTGGACCACGCTGCGGATCGTTGGTGTAGATGGGGATCAGGCTGAGTAACTGCTTCTGGTAGAGGGAAGCGAAGTTGTCCTTCTTCGAGGTCCGAAGGTCTCCGCCGGAGCCTTTGACCCAAAGGACTTCGACTTCTTCCCCTGTCAGCGGATCTTTACCTGATACTTTGGACGAGGTATTGCCGCCACCGGTGTTGGTGATGCGCTGGTCAGAGCCGAGGATGTTCGAGCGATAGACGAGTCGCTCGACGGGGTCGAGCTTCCCGGCGACTTCAGGATTCCAGAGGTAATTGACATACTTGAAATCAGACGGCTTCATGAACGGGATTCCTGAGTCGCGAGGCTGACAAAATGAAAAGCGGGATGTGGACACAAACCCGCGAATTTCCGCCCATCGTAAAGCATCGATATGTAAAAAACTAGAAATGAAGTCAGTTCAATCAGCACGATCTCGCCAAAAAGAACATCTTTGACGGGGTTTTCTTGCTTATCCGTGCTCGCGACAGAGATTTTCTCATTCACTACAATCGTTCTGCCCCTGCGAACCCTTTGAGAAACACCCCGTTATGTCCGACTGGCAACCGACTGCTTCCCTTGATGCCCTGCTGTTGCGCCATCGTCTGCGCTCGCACATTCGTCGTCTGTTTGACGATGCCGGGTTCATTGAAGTGGAAACTCCCTGCTTGTCATCGGAATCAGTCATTGATGCGCATCTGGATCCGATTGAAGTCCCGTTCGACAGAGCTTCGCAATCCTATCTGCAAACATCGCCGGAAGCTCACATGAAGCGTCTGTTGTCTGCGGGAGCTCCGAGTATTTATCAGTTGACGCGGTCCTTTCGAGCGGGCGAGATAGGCGATCGTCATAATCCTGAGTTCTCGATGCTGGAGTGGTATGCGCTCGGCTGGTCGATTGATGATCAGATCAAGTTCATCAGTCGCCTGGTTGAGTCGAGCATAGACGAAGTGGGGCTGGGATCGTCGCGTGTATTTTCATTGCCACGGATCGTGACTTATTCGGAACTGGTTCGTGAATTGACGGGAATCGATGCGCTCGAGACCACGCCGATGGCTTGTTTTGATGTCCTGATCGAGCATGGTATTTCGATCCCTGCAGGTATGGATAAATCGCCGCTGGATGACTGGTTGAATCTTGTCTGGGCGGGGATTGTGGAGCCATCACTGGTCGACCAGGGAATTGTCTATGTCACGGATTATCCTGCCAGGCAGGCAGCGCTCGCGAGGCTATCACCCAGCGACCCGCGTGTTGCGTTGCGTTTCGAGCTTTATCTGAATGGACTGGAAATCTGCAACGGATATGACGAACTGACTGATCCAGATGAACTTGATGCACGCATGCAGTCGCAGCAGTCAATACGGGCCAGCCTGGGGAAAGAGCCGCTTCGGCCACCCTCACGACTCATTGAGGCCCAGCGTGCCCATTTTCCTGCGTGCACCGGCGTGGCGCTGGGTTTTGACAGGTTGATGATGTGGTTGATTGGCAGTACTCAGATTTCGGACGTGATTTCGTTTCCGTGGGGGCGTGCGTAGGCGGTCATATTGTTGATTACGAAAACAGAAAAAGCGTCGCGTGAAGTTGGCTTCACACGACGCTTGAAGATGGTCGGGATTGTCAAAGAGTCTTAGAACTCCTGATTGATACGCTCGCCGCGGTTGCGGGTGCACAGTGAGAACAGGGTCGACTGGTCGATGTTCTTGGCGATCTTGTGCACAGAACCGTCTGCGAAGACAAAGTTAGACAGGTCTTTGTGCTGGCTGCCGAAGCCGAAGTATTGGCCATCGGTAATGCCGTTTCCGTTGGAGTCACGAACGCTGGTGTTTGCGTCAGGCCACCATCCGTCGAAGAGGGGTTGATCCAGGCGTGGTCGGGCACAGCAGCTGTTGCCTTCGCTCCAGATACCGAACGCAGTTTCGCCGGCGAGAATGGTGTTTGACATTCCGTCACTGATATCACCGTCGCGAATGGCGCTGTTCTCGAAGAGCATTCCATTGGTGACTGGAAGAAGCGGGCTGCTAATGTCAGTCGGGTCAACGTGATCGGATGCCAGGTTGATGTTTCGGAAACCCATGTTGCCGCGATAGTTTGTGTAGCCGAAACCGTTGGGTCGAGACGATGGCAGGCCAGATGTCGGGCAGGTATATGGCTTGATCAGTGACTGGGAGGCAGCGAGGTTGTTGGCACTGTAACGATCTTCTCCGAAATTGACGCCTGTTGTGGCGGCATCCATTTGCGGGAGGATCAATGACTGCCAGCCCCAGTAAGGGGAGTACAGCCATTCGTTGAGTTCAACGATCGTTTCGACGTCCTGTCCGGTGGTTCCACCGGTTCCGCCGTTACGGACCAGTGAAGGAACAGTTGCTGGCTCGGTGAAGCCGATCACGCGTGGTAAAGGGTTGGTGAAGACGGGAGGAACGAAACCTTCGTCGGTATCCAGGGTTCCGTTGCCGTTGGCGTCGGTATCCTGCGAATCTGGAATACCATCCCCATCCATGTCATCGTTGTGATAAACATAGCCGGAAGGGAAGGTTCGAAAGCCATCGAGATAATTGTGGCAGGCCAGGCCGATTTGTTTCAAATTGTTCATGCATTCGGTGCGTCTGGCTGACTCGCGAGCCTGCTGGACAGCGGGCATCAACAGGGCAACAAGAACGCCGATGATGGCGATGACAACGAGGAGTTCGATCAACGTAAAGCCGCGAAACGGCCGAGGCAGGCGACGGGAAATGCGTGCTGGCATGTGTGTACCTTAAGTGTGCCAAGTCCTGAAGAGGGCAGAACGAAGACAGGCTCGACCGAGGCTTTTTCTTCGCAAAGCATGGAGATACCGATCAAACCTACACGCTTGACACGGGTTTTTCAAGATGAGAGATGTCGGAATGAGGATCTGACGCATCTTCGGAGTGAAAATCAATGTCTGCCTCCGAGTCGACAGAATTTGACGACGCGTCACTTTCTGCGAGATTTCCCGCTTCGAAGACATGATCCGGATCAACGTGAACGGTTGTTTGTTTGGCGATCAAACCAGGGATCATGCGACGATAAATTCCGCATCGATAGATGAGATCATTCCCCTGCAAGGTCATTTCTCGCAGGTCCGCATGATAGTCCAGATACGCTTTGGCGGCGCTGTTTTCGGCAGACGCCACGACGTCGGCTTCGACCATCCCGTTGCCCAGATGATTGGCGACGTACGTTGACAGCTCTTGCAGTCCGGTCCCGCTTTTGGCGCTGATGGAAATCGAGCCCGGATGACGGGAGCGAAGTAACTCGACAATCGAACGATCCTCGACGGCATCAAGTTTATTGATGACAAGAAGTCGCGGGATATCGCCTGCTCCGATTTCCTGGAGAACATCATTGACCGTATCGACGTGATGGACTGCCAGCGGGTCACTGGCATCGACCAGATGCAGCAGAAGCTCGGCGTGACGTGCTTCTTCCAGCGTCGACTTGAACGATGCTACCAAGTGGTGGGGGAGGTCGCGGACGAATCCGACGGTATCGCTCAGGAGGATGTCGCCGAAGTGAGGAATTTTCCAGCGACGGGTCCGTGTATCCAGCGTGGCGAACAGTTTATCTGCGACATAAACATCTGCGTTCGTCAGCGTGTTCATGAGCGTAC
>SXGT01359547.1_pt1 | contig 24176 bp, 29 predicted proteins | sample 3176221 | NCBI WGS metagenome assembly SXGT01 (sample SAMN11356862, study PRJNA531348) | freshwater metagenome | isolation source: freshwater sample F1-120 | place: China: Fuxian Lake, Yuxi | collected 2017-12-25
GGCAGAAGGCAGAGGGCGGAAGGCGGAAGGCGGAAGGCGGCCAGGATGGTCGTGCTACCAGGAACTCCCCTCACGTCCATTCTCTGGCTCTTGCCCCGAACTGACGTTATCCTTAACCTTTTGCCTTATTCCCCTGATGCGTTTTCTGAGAACCCTGCTGCTGGGTCTGTTTGTGGTGACGGTGGTTCCCGTCGCCGGTTTGCGTGAGTGGTCGCCTCCCTTCACAGCCTTCATGCTGCATGCCCGTATTCAGGCCTGGATGGACGGTGATGAGGATTTCAGGCTGAGGCAGCACTGGGTGCCGTTTGCAGCGATTGCCCCGGAGGCGGCCCTGGCAGTGGTAGCCGCCGAGGATCAGTGGTTCAACCGACATTTCGGTTTTGATCTCAATGCCATGGAGCAGGCACTCAGGCACAATGAGGCAGGCGGTAAAATCCGGGGGGCGAGTACGTTGTCGCAGCAAACCGCAAAAAACCTGTTTCTGTATCCGGGCAAAAGTTATATTCGCAAGGTGCTGGAGGCCTGGTTCACCGTCCTGCTGGAACTGATGCTGCCCAAGCAGCGGATTCTGGAGATTTACCTCAACATTGCCCAGTTCGGCCTGGGCATTTATGGCGTGGAAGCTGCCAGTCAGCATTTCTTCCACAAACAGGCTGCAAGCCTGACCTCAGCCGAGGCCGCCTTGCTGGCGGCGGTATTACCCAATCCGATACGCCTCAGGGTCGATCAACCCACACCTTATCTGCTGGGACGCCAGGCCTGGATACTCCGGCAGATGAAACAACTGGGAGGCACGACCTATTTGCAGGATATCCGAGCCTCGGCCGGATAACATTTTTTACAACACCCAAATGGAGTCATCCGCATGAAAATACTTGTAGTAGGCAGTGGCGGGCGTGAACATGCCCTGGCCTGGAAACTGGCGCAATCGGCCCGGGTCACCGAGGTTTTTGTAGCCCCCGGCAATGCCGGCACGGCCCGGGAAGCCCGGGTTGAGAACATCCCGATTGCGGCAGATGACGTCGCGGGCCTGCTGGCATTTGCCCTGGACAACGCCATTGATCTGACCGTGGTCGGCCCGGAAGTCCCGCTGGTTGCCGGTCTGGTTGACCGGTTTGCAGCCGAGGGTTTGCGCTGTTTCGGCCCGCGTCGGGATGCGGCCCAACTCGAAGGCTCCAAGGCATTCTGCAAGGAATTTCTGGTTCGCCATGGCATTCCTACCGCAGACTACCGGGTCTTTACCGATATGGATCAAGCCCTGGCTTACCTGCATGACAAGGGGGCTCCCATCGTGGTCAAGGCCGATGGTCTGGCAGCGGGCCAGGGCGTAGTGGTGGCCCGAACCGAAACCGAGGCCGAGCAGGCGATCCGGGCCATGCTGGAGGATAACCGCTTTGGGGCAGCGGGCAGCCGGGTGGTGCTGGAAGAGTTTCTGGACGGTGAGGAAGCCAGTTTCATCGTGATGGCAGATGGCGTACATGCGCTGCCCCTGGCCACCTCCCAGGATCACAAGGCACGTGATGACGATGACAGGGGCCCCAACACCGGTGGCATGGGGGCTTATTCGCCGGCACCGGTGGTAACGGCGGCGATCCAGCAGCGGGTTATGGACGAAGTCATTATGCCGACCTTGCGGGGCATGGCCCGTGATGCCATCCCGTATACCGGATTTCTCTATGCCGGTCTGATGATTGATGCAGACGGATCACCCCGGGTGCTGGAATTCAACTGCCGTTTGGGTGATCCGGAAACCCAACCCCTGCTCATGCGGTTGAAAACCGATCTGGTTGATCTGTGTCTGGCCGCGCTCGACGCCCGTCTGGATCAGGTTCAGGCCGAATGGGAGGAGCGGCCGGCCCTGGGCGTGGTGATGGCAGCAGCAGGCTACCCGGAGACCTATCCAACGGGGCAGGTTATACGGGGCTTGCCCACAGCCGAAACGGTCGATCTCAAGGTGTTTCAGGCAGGCACCCGCGAGGATAGAGGCCAGGTGGTGACCGACGGTGGTCGGGTACTGTGTGTCTGTGCCCTGGGCCATAATTACGCCGAGGCACGGGAGCGGGCCTATGACCAGGTCAAGGCGATTACATGGGATGCCTGCCATTATCGCAAGGACATTGGGTACCGGGCGATAGAGCGACAGGCCATTCAGGCTCCGTGATGCAGCGTCCCGTTACCCGACGTTATGAAGATCCCCTGGCCCGGATCTGGATTCTCTGTGCCGAACGGATCGGCTTCAGAATCGTCCGCACCGGCGAGGTCTATGCCTCGACCGATGGCCGGGGAACCCTTCTGATTGGCGAGGACAGCCAACTGGATGCCGATGACAGCCTGGCTCAGATGATTCTGCATGAACTGTGTCATGCCCTGGTTGAAGGGGATGAGGGACAACGGCAAACCGACTGGGGACTGGGCTACTACACCGGAGCCAATCCCTGGCGGGAACAGGCCTGCCTCAGGTTGCAGGCCTTTGTAGCAGGGCGTTTCGGCTTGCGCCAATTTCTGGCTCCCACCACTGATTTTCGGGAAAGTTTCTGGAATCAACTGCCTGACGATCCGTTTCAGGCAGCCCCTGAACACGGCGGTCGGCGCGAAAAAAGCTGTATCGCCGCCCGTATCGGCTGGCAACGGGCACTGAAACCGGCCTGGCGTGATCCGATGGACACCGCTCTGGCCACCACGGCCCGCATGGCAGTGCTGGTGCGTGACGGGCAGAGCCACTCCCGTCACGCTGGCGATGAGCCGCTCCCCTCACTCTGGAACGTCGTGCAAAACCAGCCCCCACCCCACCCGGGCGGGTTGGCACCCGAGTGGCCTGAATCAACCGGCATCACCTGCGGCACATGCGCCTGGTTTCAGGCCGGGCGTGGACGGTACCGGCGTTGCCGTCGCCCGCAAGCCCGGCCAGTCACTGACACCGGGATCGCCTGCATGCTGTACGAACCGGCTGTGGAACTGGATTGCCTGACCTGCGGAGCCTGTTGCCGCGAGGCTTACGATGCCGTTGAGGTAACGCGACGCGAGGCGGTGGTGAAGCTTCACCCTGACTTGATCGTCCGGGGCGACACCCGCCTCAAACTCCGGCGCGAGGGTTCCCGCTGTGCTGCCCTGCAGGGCGGCCATACCGCCACCGAACCCTATGCCTGCACCATTTACCCGGATCGACCCAAAACCTGCCACGAATTCACCCAGGGCAGTGCCCATTGTCTTGAGGCCCGCCAGCGGGTGGGATTGTCATTGTAGGTAAACGTCCGTCCGGGTCAGGGGAGTTGAATAAGACCGGAAACCACTTTCTGGATGGTGTCGCAGTACAGTTGGTGCTCAAAGGGCAGAACCCGGGCCTGAAGACTCTCCGGGGTATCTCCCGGCAGCACCGGAACGGTAACCTGGGCCAGAATCCTGCCGGTATCATACTCAGCATCAACCAGATGCACGGTGGCTCCGGTCAGGGTTTCACCGGCTGCCAATACCTGTTCGTGTACATGAATGCCAAAAGCACCAACGCCACCAAACCGGGGCAGTAACGAAGGGTGAATGTTGAGAATTGAACCTGCAAAACGCTGCAGGGTTAGAGGCCCGAGTCGCTTCATGTAACCACAGAGCAAAACCAGGTCAACCCCTTGCATCTCAAGGGTTTGGGCGATGGCCTGATCCAGCAGGACGGGATCAGAATGCGTCGCTGAACTGAGATGGCGAAATGGAATATCCTCACGAATGGCCCGTTCGAGCGCGCCTGAATTGCGGTTATTGCTGATGACCATCGCTGGTTGGGCCCTGATCCGGTCGGTGCGGCAGGCATCAATAATTGCCTGCATGTTACTGCCATTATGGGAAGCCAGAAAACCCAGTCGTATACGCATGAAAATAACCCGCCTTAATCCAGTTTTTTATACATTGCCAGCACGTTGCCCTCATCCGTTCTTTGGTAGGTCACATCATCCATGAGGCTACGGATGAGAAATATCCCCCGTCCACTTTCCCGCAGGCTATCCAGTTCCGGTGGTGGCAGATCGTTGAGGTCAAATCCCTGCCCTTGATCGTATACCTTGAGGCACAGCACATCGTCCTCAATTCGGAGATGAACCCTGACGGTATCCTGCCGATTCTCGGTACTTCCATAGTGGATGGCATTGACCATGGCTTCGGTCAAAACCAGATTGAGATGATAGGCCAGATCGCCACGATTATCGGCGTTGCCGTCGAGAAACCGGGCCACTTCTTCACCAATGTTGCCAATCAGGCCCAGATAACGGGTCTGGTTGGGAACTACAATCTCAAGATTGATAACGGTTTTGTCGCCCATGGCATTACCTCCCGGGGTGAATCAGACTTTGGCCAGAGCTTCATCCAGGCTTGAATAAATGTCAAATACCCGGTTGATCCGGGTTAGTTCAAACATGGCCTGGACTCTGGGATGCAGGCCTGCCAGGGAAAAACGACCCGATTGCAGATTGACGTTTTTATAGCCTGACAACAGTGCCCCCAATCCTGAGCTGTCTACAAAACCGACCCGGGATAGATCCACGATGAACCGGATATGCCCTTCTCCCAGCAATTTGAGGACATGATCCCGCAGTTCCGGTGAATTGTGAGCATCGAGTCTTTCTTCCTGTACACTCAGAATGACGGTATCATCATGCTGACTGGTTACTATGTTCATGGTCATCAGTTACTCCACGAGGAACCCGCCTTTCAGGGCGGGGAGGATATGAAAATATAGCGGCTGCAACATCACAGCTACCGGAACGGGTGCAGGCTTCACACCTGTCAGGTCGTCGGACTGCGTCCGTAACTGCGTCCGTAAAGGACGGGTGACGCAAGCCCTGTAGCTTTGTCCTCCCTGCACCAAATGCGCCTGGAACCGTCGACGTTCAGGCAAAATTCAGGCTGCATCGTGTAATTCGACTGTAAATGCCCCGAGCCTTGACCGGATGCAGTGGCCAGGCCACCCGACTCAACCGGTTTTGGTGGTGTTTTTTCAGCCAGTAGACCTCGGCTGAACAAATAATTCCATGCGGCACTGTTTGGCACCGAGTGGTTTTGCGAATGTAAAAATCACGCTCAAAATAATCCAGCATTGCCAGAGTCCGGCGTGATACGCCGGTGTACAGAATGCCTTCAACCCGGCCAGACTGGCTCAAACCGAGGCCCGGGTAGTGCCTTCGCTTTAGCAAACAACACCGCGCCCCCTGCAGGCGGGCGGGTTGCGCGGGTACTCTGCGTCCCGTCAAGTGCAACAGCAACCGGGGATTACACAGGGTGCCATAGACAAATACATTGCAATAGAGCGGTTTCATCACTGTCTCTGGTCACGAATGCCTGACGCGGAAGTCAGGTACCCTGCCCTCCACATTCACTTTAACGGTATATCCATGAAAACACTGATTCATCATACGCTGGGTTTACTTGCCATGTTCCTGAGCGGGCAAGGCATCGCTGCCACCTATACCACACCCGATGGGATGTGGGATATTGTCAGTAATACCTCCATCCTTATCAAAACCGACTCAGGTCGAACCACGGAAACCCTTAATCAGGTTTTGAGCCAGGCTCAGTATGTTACGGGCAATTCGTACAGAGGCGACGACTGGCAAGGTATCCAGGGACGCTGGAAACAGGCCGGGAATGCCTACCAGGTCGAGTTGGACATCGCCGGGGTAAACAGCAGCAAGACCAGCCCCGCCTACGTCAATCGCGTCATCAACAAGTTTACTGACTACGCAACCCGACTATACGGAATCGCACCGACCCTGACCCGCATTGAACTCAGATCGTTTACTGACAAGTCCAGACTCAATACGGATGGGCTCAAACTTCAGGGAACCAGCAAGAGTACGATAGTCGTGACTTACAATAACCCGACAACCGGGCAGCCGACCAGTGCCAAACTCAGATTGAGCGGAACCTATCGCGGCCAGCGTGCCAGTGCCCCCTCTGGTTGCTGCACCAGTACCGACTCAGCCCGCAACCAGACTAAAAGCCGGAAATTTCTGGATCAAAACGCAGAATTGCCCGGGATCCTGAAAACCGCGACCGGGCTACAATACAAAATCATCCAGAAAGCCAGCGGTGCCAATCCCAAACCACTGGCAACCGATACCGTCAAAGTCAGTTACCGTGGCTACCTGCCCTCCGGACAGGTATTTGATTCCAATGCCGGTATCAGTTTTCCGCTGAGTGGCGTCATCGCCGGCTGGACTGAGGGTTTGCAGTTGATGTCGGTTGGGGACTACTTCCGGTTTTATATTCCACCGGAACTGGCCTACGGAGACCGCACCATCGGAAGCTACATAAAACCCAACTCTGCCCTGGTCTTTGATGTTATTCTGGAGGCTATCGAGTAGCAGCCGGTCTGGCGCAGCAGCAGGACTCGCCCCACCGGCATCAATCACTTCGTGACCTCCCCCTTCCGGGGGAGGAACCGAATACCCCTGCCTGGATACCCCAGACTTCAGACCTCGCCCGTCAATACCCGATAACGGGCATACAGGACATCGTGGTTTTCTACCCGTTCCGGATCCTTGATGATAACATCAACCGGACAAACCGCCACACACTGAGGTTTGTCAAAATGGCCCACGCATTCGGTACAGCGATCCGGATCAATCCAGTAGATGACCTGGCCTTCCGAAATGGCCTGATTGGGACATTCCGGTTCACAGACATCGCAGTTGATACACTCATCAGTAATCAGTAGTGCCATGGATTTTCAGGAACCGGTTGAGTATTTTTCCAGCAGGGTTTTTCTGACCAGTTCAGGCACGAACGATGATACGTCGCCACCCAGTCTGGCAATTTCCCTGATGACGGAAGAGGACAAAAAAGCATACTTTTCTCCCGGGGTGAGAAACATGGTCTCCAGATCCGGAGCCAGACTCCGGTTCATGCCCGCCAGTTGAAATTCAAATTCAAAATCCGATACAGCCCTCAAGCCCCGCAGTATTACACTGGCACCGTGGGTGGCTGCACAATCCACCAGCAGGGTATCAAACCCGATCACTTCGACATTTGCCAGAGTACCCAGGGTTGTGCGGGCCAGTTCCACCCGCTCGGTCAGCGAAAACAGGGGGGTTTTGTTGCGACTTTCCGCAACAGCCACGACTACCCGGTCAAAGATGCGGGAAGCCCGGGCCACCAGATCAATATGTCCGTTGGTAATCGGATCGAATGTGCCTGGATAAATGGCATTGATGTTCATGGTAAAGACGTAGAGCCGTTGGTAGGGTAGCGGGCCGCTGCTGAAAACCCGGTATGCTCCAGAAGAAAACCGTGGGAACACCCGGTTCGACCCGATTTCAGCAGATGCCAACCCGATGGAATTGCCGACAAGACCGGGGTTTCTGTTTCCACATAAATCCTGGCTCCCGGCTTCAACCAGCCTGCTTCAAGCAGTTGGCAGGCAGGAGCCACCAATTGCCGGTGAAACGGGGGATCAATGAAAACTACATCAAACGGAGCCGTGTCAGGCCTTTTCTCCAGATACCGGGAATAATCGGCTTGAACCACCTCAATCTGGCTGCCACCCAGCCTGTCAACCTGGGCAGCCAGGGTTGTGATTACCACCGGATCGACGTCGACCATAACCACCCGTGCTGCCCCCCTTGAAGCCGCTTCAAACCCCAGAGCCCCGCTGCCGGCGAATAAATCCAGACAGCAGGCGTGCGGCACGTCCAGTCTTAACCAGTTGAACAGGGTTTCCCGCAGCCTGTCAGGGGTAGGGCGCAGCCCCTGTCGATCCGGGAAGGCTATTTTGCGACCACGCCAGTGGCCACCAATAATGCGTAAACGGTTATTCATCCCGTTTTTTCCTGTCCTTCCAGTATCGATAGGCCAGGATTTTTGCCACACAGTAGCAGGCGGGTAGTATCAGGGCAAGCACTGCGGGCGTCGCTCCGTCAACCTGTTAGCCAAAGCCCGGATCAAATCCACCGTTTGACTGCCCCCAGGTATTCTGCATACACGTAGCCGAAAAAGGCGGCCATTCTGCCTTCCTCGTAGGGAATAAATACCCGGTCGATAATAATGAAAAGGGCCAGAGGAGCCAGAAACAGGGATAATCCACCAAAAAAAAGGGAAAAACCGGTCAGAAGCGTCAGCAATCCCAGATACATGGGATTGCGGGTCCATTGATAGGGACCACTGGTAACCAGTTGGGTGGGTTCACCGGTTGGCAGGGGCGTGGTGTTCACCCGCCTGAATTCGGATAATGCCAGGGCAATTATGACCAGGCCGGAACAAGCCATGACGATGCCCAGAATCGGGGACAGCAGGGTGACAGCCAGTGGCATTACCTGATCAAGGCCGAAGGTAAGAAATGCCAGAATCAAGGCGATAACGGGAGGCGGACAGCGCAGTAAATGATTCATGATGTTCTGATTGTTATCAAAGGGTTACTGGTTATTCATTTTTGCAGGGCGTCCAGTCGATGCTGCAAATCATCACGCCAGGCCGCCGACAGGGCCGGTATGGCCAGAGCCTGTTGCAGGATAGCCACCTGCCTGGGATTTTTGATAATGGCCAACAGGGCATCACGGACGGACAGTCCGGAGATGTCGGGTTCGAGGCAGGATAGCTCATCGCCGACCTGCAACCAACCGCCCTCAAGGACGCGCAGATAAAACCCGGTGCGTCCCGAGTGCAAAAAGCGTTCTACAAACCCCGGATCCGCCATTTTGAGTCCGAGTTTGAAACAGGGCACCCGCGGCTGGGTCACCTGGGTAATGACGCTGCCAATCTGCCAGATGTCACCAATACAAACCTGCTCATCCGGCATTCCACTCAGGGTCAGGTTTTCACCAAACTGGCCATAAGGATACGCAGGCTGGCCAGGAGCCGATTCCCAGTAGCGATAATTTTCATGGGTATAGGCATACAGGGCTTTATCCACCCCGCCATGATTGTTTCGGTCTACCTGAACATCACCCTCCAGGCCGTCGCAATCCACCCGAACCGCGCCATCAACCGGTTCCTTGTAGATACCGGTTGCAACAGTTCGGTCACGGTATTGTACCGTCCGGGAGCAGGCTCGATTGATGCTGAGAATGAATCGCCGATTAGTCATGGTCATGCGGGAAATTTATCGACAAGGTGACTGCCCTGACCGGCCTGAAGGACATCCGGTGAACGGGGCTGGCTCCCAGTGTTTTGAGGGACTGCCGATGCAGTTCGGTTGGGTAGCCCTTGTGCCGACTGAAACCGTAACCGGGAAACAGACTATCCAGCACATCCATTTCCTGATCGCGGACAACTTTGGCCAGTATGGATGCGGCGGAAATCACTGGAATCAGCGCATCGCCCCTGATAATCGCCTCTCCCGGGCAGTCAAGGGCAGGATAGCGGTTACCATCCACTACCGCCCGGTCGGGTTTGACCGGCAAGACACGAACGGCCCGCGTCATGGCCAGGAGTGAGGCCTGAAGAATGTTGATCCGGTCAATTTCAGCCGCCTCCGCCCGGCCAATCGCCCAGGCAACGGATTGCTCGCAAATCAGGGTTGCCAGCCTTGTCCGTTTGGTCGGGGTCAATTTTTTGGAGTCGGTCAGTTCTCCCTGCCACTCGAGATCAGGCGGAAGAATTACGGCGGCGGCAATCACCGAACCGGCGATACACCCCCTGCCCACTTCGTCCAGCCCGACCAGGTACATGGTCGTCAGCGGATAATACTGCGATCCGTCTGCCGCAGAAACTCTGCCATGCAGGCAATCTCCGGCGTATCCTGCGACATTTCAACCAGCATTTGCAGAGCCTCTTCCAGTTTTAGCCCGGATTTGTAAATGATTTTATAAGCCTTGCGAATCTGCCGAATGGTGTCTGAACCATATCCAAGCCGTTCCAGGCCAACATTGTTAATGCCACGTGGTTTGGTAGGGGTGCCGCCAATCATGACATAGGGAATGACATCGCGACTAATGACACTGCCCATACCGGAGAAACTGAAGCGGCCAATTTTGCAAAACTGGTGTACCAGGGAAAATCCACCCAGAATGGCATGATCATCAACCCGCACGTGCCCGGCCAGCGAAGCTCCGTTGGCCATGATGACATTATCTCCGATGAGGCAATCATGGGCTACATGGGTATAGGCCATTAGCAGATTGCCGTGGCCTACCCGCGTGATTCCCCTGTCCTGGACGGTGCCTCGATGCAGGGTGGCATACTCGCGTATGACATTATTGTCGCCAATCTCAAGCGAGGTGACTTCTCCGCAATACTTCTTGTCCTGCGGGTCTTCCCCAATGGATACAAACTGAAACAGGCGGTTGTTGCGGCCAATGCGGGTCGGACCCTTGATGACGGCATGGGAACCTATCCAGGTACCCGACTCAATGACCACATCCGGGCCGATGACCGTATAAGGCCCTATGCTGACTCCGGCAGCCAGTTCCGCCCCCGGATCAATGATGGCCGTGGGATGAATCAAGACTGCCGCTCCGCAGCGGCGCACATGATTTCTGCACTGGCTACAAATTCACCGTCCACCTCGGCCTTGCAGGCAAACGCCCAGATATTACGTTTGTGGCGCAGGTAGGTGGCCTCAAGCATGAGGCGATCACCCGGAACAACCGGACGCTTGAACCGAACCTTGTCCAGTCCCACCAGGTAATAAGTCATCCCCTTGCCCAGAACTTCGGGAGCGGTTTCAGATGCCAGTAATCCGGTGGCCTGAGCCAGTGCCTCAATGATCAGTACACCCGGCATGATGGGCAATTCGGGGAAGTGACCGGTAAAAAAGGGTTCGTTGTAGGTGACGTTTTTCAGGGCCAGCAGTCGTTGACCCGGCTCGATCTCAAGCACACGATCCACCAGCAAAAAAGGATAGCGATGGGGGAGATATTCCTTTATTTTTTGAATATCCAATTGTTTATTCCTGTAGTTATGGGTTGAACATTAAATTCGGCAAACAGGAATGTTATCCTCAGCGTTTGAAACTGGATTCGAGTTTGCGCTCGACCTTGCCGGTAACATCAATCGTGTCACTGGCATATACCACCCCGTCAGTCAGCAATAAATCATAATGTTCATCCTTTGCCAACGTTTGAATGGCTTCAAAAATTTCTTTTTGCAGTTTGGTCAGTTCTTCATTGCGGCGCAGATTGAAATCTTCGCGGAATTCATCCTGCAGGCGCTTGGCATCCCTTTTCCGACTGATGAGATCCTTGTCCAGCCGTTGCCGTTCTGAATCGCTCATGATGGCTGCATCCCGGGTAAGCCTTTCTTCCATTTGCTTGATATCCTTTTGTTCTGCCAACAATTTTTTGTCACGTGGAGCAAATTCCCGCTCCAGATCTTTTTTGGCCTTTTCGGCCTGGGGTGCCTTTTCCAGCAACCGGGCCACATTGACAAAGCCCACCTTGAAATCAGCCGCCCCTGCATTCAGGCTGAGCAACAGGATGGATACCGCTAAAAGCATTACTTTTTTGAACATGATGACGTCTCGCAAACGATAAAATGGGAAATATACGGGGATTTATCTCAGAACCCGGAACCAAACGAGAACTGGAAGTACTGCACCTTGTCGTTGCGGGTCGCATTGATGGGCTGGGCTACACTGAATACCAGTGCCCCGAACGGCGACAGCCAGCGAGCTGACAACCCGGTGGAGTAGCGCAAGTCACCGATATCCAGATCCCGTTTGAACACATTACCTGCATCCATGAAAGCCCCCAGCCTCACCGTCTTGCTTTCTTCCATGAAAGGCACCGGAAAATACAGTTCAGCCGTTCCGGCCAGTTTGCTGGCTCCACCAAAGGGAAGATTTTTGCTGTCACGCGGCCCCAGGGTATTGGGCTGAAAGCCCCTGACCGATTGCGGGCCACCGGCAAAATAGTTTTCAAAGAAGGGCAACTCATGGGTATCTCCGTACCCGTCGCCGTACGCCACTTCGCCTTCGACCATGAAGGTCAGGTCACGGGCAATGGGAAAGTACTGCTGCAATTTGAGGCTGGCCTTGTAATAGTCAATATTGCCGACCGGCACCGTTCCCAGCAGCGAAACCCGCTGCGCACCGCCCCGGGTCGGCATCAGCGCACGGTTCAGGGTATCATGCGTTAATCCGGTCGCAAGTGTCACGGTGTCGAATTGCTTGCCGTAACGATCCATGAAATCATAAATTTGCTGGGAGGAGCGATCTGACGCCGACAGGCTGGTGTTTTCATAATCAAGGTTGAAACGAAGGCTGTCGAATTCGTTGAGTGGAATCCCCATGTTGATGCCGGCATCAAGAACATTGGTATTGTAGCGGGCAATGTTCATCTGGGCGGCATTGGTTTTACGGTAGCCTATGTCAAACCCGCTGCTGATACCGTCCAGTGTGGTATAGGGATTAAGATAGCCAACCTTGTAAATGGTATTGACGAAACTGTTGTTGAAGGTCCGGTTCACCCGCTTGCCTGAGCCAAATACATTGTCTTGCGAAACACTGGCGTTGAAAATCACGCCTTGTGCCTGAGAGTATCCGACCCCGGCCATAAGATTGCCTGAGGGTTTTTCCACCACGGTGTAATTGACGTCAATCTGGTCGGCAGTACCGGCGGTAGCCGGGGTTTCAACATTCACCTCCTGAAAATAACCCAACCGTTCCAGTCGGGTTTTGGAGCGTTCGATCTTGCTGCTGGACGCCCAGGCCGCCTCCATCTGCCGCATTTCCCGCCGGAGGACTTCGTCCCGGGTTTTGCTGTTGCCACGAAAATTGATGCGGTGGACATACACCTGCTTGCCGGGATCGACAAAAAAGGTGATGGCCACGGTTTTTCCGGCTGCGTTGATGTCCGGCACCATGTTGACATTGGCAAAGATATACCCTTCATCGCCCAGGCGATCCGAAATCGCCTTGGCTGTCTCGGTGGCCAATTTGCGGGAAAAAGTATCGGATGGGCCGATTTTGACCAGCGGGGTCAGTTCTCCGGGAGGGACGATCAGTCGGCCAGTCAGTTTGACTTCACTAACCGTATGGACTTCGCCCTCCCTGACATTGACGTTGATGTATATCTCACGCTTGTCGGGCGTGATGGATACCTGGGTAGATTCTACCTCGAAATTGATATACCCTCTGTCCAGGTAAAAGGATCGCAGTCGCTCAAGATCTGCCGACAGCTTTTGTTTGGAGTATTGATCGTTTTTGGTATAAAAGGATAGAAGATTGGGCGTACTCAGTTCAAATTCCTTGAGTAACCGGTCGTCTGCAAAGGCATTGTTTCCGGCAATATTGATTTGCCGGATACGGGCCACCTTGCCTTCCGCGATACGGATGCGGATATCGACCCGGTTACGCGAGATGTCGGTGACCTCCGATTCAACCCGGATACCGTATTTGCCCCGACTGAAATACTGCCGCCGCAATTCCTGCTCCACCTTGTCGAGTACCTGTCGGTCGAATACCTTTCCTTCTGCCAGGCCAATTCCCTTGAGGGCTTTGGTGAGGTCATCCGCGCTGATGTCCTTGTTGCCCTCCAGTTTGATGGTGCCGATGGAGGGACGCTCCTCCACCACCACGACCAGGGTGTTGCCGCTTTGCTCCAGCCTGACATCCTTGAAAAACCCGGTTTTGAACAAGGCGCGAATGGCATCGCCGGACAGATTGTTGTCAAAGGTATCTCCCACCTTGAGGGGTAGATAATTGAAAACGGTACCGGCGGAAATACGCTGGAGACCCTGAATCTGTATATCCTCCACGACAAAGGGTTCTACCGCCTGGAGCTCTGGACACAACAACATCCAGGGTAATAGCACTGCTGCTATCTTGTGGGATTTCATGCGATGGAACGGAATGGTATTTCGTTGGCAAAAACGGCGTATTATTGATGCAACCCGGTTGGCGGCTAGTGGCCAGGGGTTAGATCCTCGCGCACCTGCTCAATGTTGATGTGACGAATATTCTTGCCCTTGATGTAATAGATCACATATTCACATATATTGCAGGAACGATCGCCGATGCGCTCCAGTGAACGGGCCGACCACATGATGTCAAGCGAGATCGGTATGCAGCGTGGATCCTCCATCATGAATGTCAGTTGCTGACGCATGATGCTTTCGTATTCCCTGTCGACCTGTTTATCTTCCTGTACGACTTCCAGGGCGGCATCCACATCCATGCGGGCAAAGGCATCCAGTGCTTCCCTCAACAATTTGCGTACGTGCTGGGCCAGATGCTCCAGGTCGGTTAACTGGTTACGCCGCGGCTGGTGAGAGGCCAGATCCAGGGCGATGCGACCGATGCGTTTGGCTTCGTCGCCAATGCGCTCAAGATCCGTGATGGTCTTGATGACCGCCACAATCAGGCGCAGATCCCGGGCCGCCGGCTGTCTGAGGGCAATCATCTGGGTACAGGCCTCGTCCAGTGTCACTTCCATTGAATTGACCTTGTAGTCATCCGCGATAACCCGCTCCGCCATCTCCATGTCGCCGAAAGTCAGGGCCTGAATGGCTCCTTTTACCTGCTCCTCGACCAAACCGCCCAGAACCAGAACCTGATTGCGGATATCCAGTAATTCATGGTCATACTGTCTGAAAATATGCTGGTGAATGTTGTTGTCTTCCATATATTCGCTCCTTACCTGTCAATTCAAACGGAGTGTGAGGGGTCGGTACCCGTATTCCCGTGCCCAGGCGGGACACAAGTCAGGCGTCAGACCAAAAAGTTCAGGGATTCTATCAAGCCGACAAGTCACTTGTACACGCTATGCACGATACAGATGGCCGGTGACTTCCTCCCGGTCATGGTAGAGTTGTTTGAAACCCAGGCCAAAACCGACGCCCTCCCGCAGCAAGCATTCGGTCATGACGGCCCGGCAACGCATCACTTCCTCATAGCGTTTTTTCATGGGTAGCTTGAGATTGAACAATGCCTGTCGGCACCAACCGGCCTGAACCCAGTCGGTGACCAGTTCGGCAATACGGATGGGTTGTTCCACCATGTCGCAGACCAGCCAGTCCACCGGATGACGGGGGCGGTAGCGAAAGCCATCGACCCGGAGATGTTCCACCAGGCCGGATTCGAGCAAGTCAGGATGCAGGGAACCGTTGTCTATGGCGATGGTACGGATGTGTTTTCGTACCAGTTGCCAGGTCCACCCGCCAGGTGCAGCCCCCAAATCCACCGCCGTCATGCCGGGACGCAGATCGCGCTCGGGATCATTGACGAAAAACAGGAAGGCTTCCTCGAGTTTGAGGGTCGAGCGACTGGGAGCCGCACGGGGAAACCGGAGTCTGGGTATCCCCATGGGCCAGAGGGCGGCATTGCCGGTCGGACTCCAGCCGAGATGAACCGTACGCGAATCCAGCAGGAATACGTGCAGACGCCGACGCTCATTCGGGTGGATGAGTCCTTCGGCATACAGGTTTTTTTCCAGCAAGGGTAGAAATTTTCGGGTGAAACCCGCCAGATTACGCCCTTCATTGGTGTCAGCCGTTTCCAGCCACACCCCGGAAAAGGCTCCGCCCAGGTTTTTTATCTGCTCCAGCAGGGGCGTCAATCGGTCTGTTTCAGGCAAGGCCAGGGATGATTTTTGGCAGAAAACCCATTGCCTCGGAAACATCAGGCTGCGAAAGTCTGTGCCTCTGGCAAGCCGTTCCAGTGAGCCGACGGGTTCATGCGGATAAAACAGCACGTAACCAGAGCCTGGTTCAGTTTTGACATAACCCGAAATGGCCTCGGTTCGGGTCAGGGCCATGATTTCTGCGGCTGTTTCCTTTTCAAAACCGCTGCGACAATACAGCAGCAGATAATCTGCTGCCCCCCCGCCGACTTCCGCACTCATTCGTAGCGAAAAATAACCTGCATGGCCTGTGATTGCCGGTTGGTCAGCAACTCATAGGCCTCCTGGCAGGCGGTCAGGGCGAAGCGGTGGCTGATGAATTGTTCAGGCTGCAGTCGGGCCAGCCAATCCCAGGCCAGTTGCAAACGACGCTGTCGGCTCCAGCGTCCGCCCGCACAACGGGAACCAGGGGGTTGGGGTACACTGGAAATCAGGCGAATGCGCTTGTCCAGTATTCGGTCATCCAGACGGAAGGGGTCGCTGCCCCTGCCATAACGTGAACCGATCACCACCCGACCTGCAGTTCCGGTCAGTTGTACGGCCTGCTCAAGGGCACTGATTCGCCCGGACACTTCCACGACCGCATCCAGCCCGTCGCTGCTGCCATCAAACAGGCAATCATGCAAGGCGGCTACGGCCCTTTGATTGTGGGGATCAATCGACAATCCGGCCCCCAGTTCCAGCGATTTTTCCCGACGCGGGGCCAATGGATCAGCCGTCATCAGTTCCGCCAGGGGAAACTGGCCCAGCAAGGCGGTGGTCAGCAGCCCGACGATGCCCAGTCCGAATACCATGACCCGTTCTCCTGTTGCCGGATTGATGTCAGTCACCAGGTTCAGGGCCGATTCCATGCTGGCCAGAAACAGAGCCCGCTCCAGCGGTGTATCGACCGGAATCAGGATGCACTCCTTTTGCTCCAGCACCAGACAGGCCTGATGCGGATGGTAGGCAAATACCTGCTTTCCGAGCCAGTCACGCTCCTGCGGATTACCGACAGCAATGACTTCACCAACCAGAGCCGCACCCGATTTGAGCGGGTAGTGCAGGGGAGTGGAACCTGCTTGCGGGGCTTCTCCCTGAAATATCCGAAGTTCCCGACCGGTGCTGATGGCGGAGTAACGGGTTTTGATGAGCAGTTCGCCGCTGCGGGGTACGGGAACATCGGTTTCTCCGACCGTTACCGCACGGGAGCCCTGATGGTAAATGGCCTGTACCCGTTTCATGGTTGACCTGCCACGCCGCAGACGACCGTTGCGGTATCCAGGCTGTGGTAGTGACAATCCCGGAGGGACAGACCGGCTGTCGGGGCAGGATTTACGCTGGCCGCTTCAGGCGGCAGGTCATGAACGATGTAAGGGTTGATGGTAATCACGCAATAATTCACACAATGAGAGTTCTGAAAAGCCCTGATCAAGGTTCCGGTACCGGTAACCAGCAGGGTTTTGATTCCCATGCGATGGCACATATCCTGGATTTGATGGGCACATGGGCCGGTTTCGTCCTGGTCTGAAGCCAGATGCAGTGCTCCGGTCAGCCAGGCGGTGCCGTCAGGGACGCAGGCCCGCCTGCCGGTCGACAACACAATCGGGGGTGTCGCAAAATCGGGGGGAGTTTCCCAGTCGTCCAGGGAAGTCGTCCCGTCATCCACTACGATAATTCTGGCAAATTCCGTCACCCCCGTGCCGGTACCGATGCCTGGCAGGTCGCCATCACGCAGACTGGCTAAATCCACCAGAACGGCATCGTGCTGCTGTCCCAGATAATGCAGCAACCCGGCTGACTGCATCGAAGTTTCAGTCACGCCGACCGGTGACATCACCCTGCCGTTAAGGGTCTGGGTGTAGTGCAGGGTGATGAAGGGGGGGCTCGCAGCCGTGGTCTGACGGGCCAGCCCCAGGGCATCCAGCAGCGGAGCCAGGTAGGCATGATCGTCACAGGTGGGCAGGGTCTCGCGGAACGTAATCCAGTGGGACATCTTTTCTACCTTCGAACGAAGGTAATCCAGATTGTCGGCATGCTGCCCCACTTCAATGGGAATCCGGTTTTCAACCCGGATACCCAGACGCACCAGGTCGTCGACCTTGCGCGGATTGTTGGTGATGAGCCGGATTGATTCAATCGCCAGATCGTTCAAAATCAGGGCTGCCACCTCGTATTCACGCTCATCCGGCTGATGACCCAGGCTGACATTGGCTTCTACCGTATCCAATCCCTGATCCTGAAGATTGTAGGCCTGAAGTTTTTTGTTGAGACCGATACCCCGTCCTTCCTGACGAAGATAAATCAGCACCCCACACTCGGATCGCCCCAGGAACGCCAGGGCATGACGGAGTTGATCGCCACAGTCGCACCGGCGCGAGCTAAAGATGTCCCCGGTAATACACTCCGAATGAACCCTGACCGGCACACCCTCCCGCCCCGCCACGACTGATTTGACCAGTGCCAGGTGTTCCTTGCCGTTCTGATCGTAGAGGTACAGGGAAAACTCGCCGTACGGCGTGGGTAAACGGGTTTTGACTAGGTTTTCGACTACAGACGCCATCTGGCTTCAGACCGCATTGGAAAATGGGCAAGTATAAACATCCTGCTTACCTCATGGATACCACCAGACCGGAATTTTAATGGCAGGCCGACAGGATTCATGACTTCTACTGACCACTGACCACTCAACGCGGCCAGGATGGCCAGGATGGCCAGGATGGCCAGGGCGGCCAGGGCGGCCAGGATGGCCGCGCCACGCCACTCCCCACTCAACGCGGCCAGGATGGCCGCGCCACACCACTCGCCTCGCGGTTTATGCTAAATTGCCGCTTTCATTCCATACACCCGTTGCCAACACCCTTCCATGAACTGGCTTAGCCGCGAACACACCATAGCCACTCCCGATTTCAACCGCTGGCTGGTTCCTCCGGCTGCCCTCGCCGTACACTTGTCGATAGGCATGGCCTACGGATTCAGCGTATTCTGGCTTCCGCTCAGCAAGGCCGTCGGCATTGATGCCCCCCTGCCCTGCCCTGCTGACTTGTCTCTGCCGGGTTGGCTGACTGTCCGTGAATGCGACTGGAAGATCAGTCATCTGGGCTGGTTGTACTCCCTGTTTTTCGTATTCCTGGGATCATCAGCAGCCCTGTTCGGCCACTGGCTGGAACGGGCCGGCCCACGCAAGGCCGGTGTCATCGCCGCCTGTTGCTGGGGCGGCGGTTTTTTGATCTCGGCCCTGGGAGTGAAATGGCATCAACTCTGGCTGCTCTGGCTGGGGTCGGGCGTCATTGGGGGATGCGGACTGGGGTTGGGTTATATTTCGCCGGTTTCCACCCTCATCAAGTGGTTCCCTGACCGGCGCGGACTCGCTACCGGCATGGCCATCATGGGGTTTGGCGGTGGAGCCCTGATTGGCGCCCCCCTGGCAGACAACCTGATGAAATACTTCGCTACCGAACACTCAGTCGGGGTTTTACCCACCTTTCTGGTGTTGGGAACCCTCTATTTCACCACCATGATGGCGGGAGCCCTGGGATACCGGGTACCACCGGACGGCTGGAAGCCAGCCGGGTGGTCGCCGTCTGTCCACACCCTGAAACAAGGCATCAGCGTCCGCCATGTTCACCTTGATGATGCCCACAAAACGCCGCAGTTCTGGCTACTCTGGTGGGTATTGTGTCTCAACGTCAGTGCCGGCATCGGGGTGCTGGGAATGGCGTCTCCCCTGTTGCAGGAGATTTTTGGTGGCCGGTTGATTGGCCTGGATTTGCCGCTGTCTGCCCTGGACGGCAGCCAGAAACAGGCGGTCGCCAGTATGGGAGCCGGTTTTGCCGGGCTGTTGAGCCTGTTCAACATTGCCGGACGACTGGGGTGGGCCTCGCTGTCAGACGCGCTGGGACGAAAAACCACCTTCACGCTGTTTTTTCTGGTCGGCATTGTGCTGTACGCTGCCGTCCCGACGCTGGAAAGCCTGGGTTCCATCGCATTGTTCGTGGTTGCCTTCTGCGCCATTGTCAGCCTTTACGGCGGCGGGTTTGCCACGATTCCGGCTTACCTGGCCGACCGTTTCGGCACCGCGTATGTCGGGGCAATACACGGTCGCCTGCTGACGGCCTGGTCAGCCGCTGGCATTCTTGGCCCGGTTCTGGTCAATTATCTGCGTGAATACCAGCTTGGACTGGGCATGGCACCGGCAGCAGCGTATCATTTCACCATGTACGTGCTGGCCGGTCTGCTCAGTGTGGGGCTGCTGTGCAATCTGGCGGTCAAGCCGGTTGCCGGGCGGTTCTTCATGGCGGAATTCGCCGATCACACCCCCTTGCCAACCCCCGAGGACAACGAACATGCCGACACAGCCCAAGCCGAATCCCGTGCGGAAGGGGTCTGAGACGCCCCCGCCGCAGCCGTGGCTCAACCCCCTCAAACTGACCCTGGCCTGGAGCGGGGTATTGCTGCCACTGGGATGGGGCATCGTCAAAACCCTGCAAAAGGCCGCCCTGTTGTTGCAGATTTGAGCCAGGCTTCTTCAGCGTTTGCCGCAGTCGGCCACCAGCCCTACTGATTCAATGCCAGCAACCGCACAGCTTTCATCCAGATCCGACAGATCGCCACTGATGCCCACGGCACCCAGCAGCACGTTGTCGGCATCCTTGATGAGAACCCCGCCCGGTACCGGCATTAACCGCCCCTCGGCAATGTTGCCGAGGGCATTCATGAAATGAGGCCGTTCACGGGCCATTTTGCCCAACTCTCTCGATGCGACCCCCATGCCTACCGCACCGGATGCCTTGGCCAGTGCAATCGAGAATCGCAGGAAGGACGCACCGTCCTCCCGCTGGGCGGTTCTGAGATGTCCACCGGCATCCAGAACCACCACGCACAGGGGAGCCAGTCCGGAGTTACGGGCTTTCAGCAGGGCACCATCAATGATGGCGTTGGCAACTTGCAGGCTTAGATCAGTCATTGTTTTTCTCTGACTCGATGAATAAATAAACAGGAAGCCCGGCACGCGCTCTGCCGGAGGAGGCAGGCGATACCCGGGAATTTGACGTAAACAAGGGTTGAATTGATTCGCAAACCTCATTATCTTGCCACAAGGTGGCGGCGGGAAAAACAGGGCGGATGACACGCGCCCCGAACGGTTCCGCCAGGCTTCCCCATCAAACCCGTTTATCCACGGCCCTCTACCCCTTGCGCCTGATCACCTCCCTCACCGAACACGACGATGGCAGAAAAAGACAAACTTGATCTGGGACTGGAACCGGAAACGGAATCACCGATGAAAAAGATGATACTCATCATCGTCGGTACCATGCTGGTCACCCTGATCCTGGTATTCACCACCCTGTATTTCATGGGAATCTTCCCGCCAAAAACCGAAGCCGCTGCGGCGGCTGAACACGCCACCGAAGAGGAATCCGGGGACGAAGCGGCGGAAGAAGACCCGGAAGATCACAAACATGACAAGAAAAAACACAAAAAGGACGCGACCGAGGAAGCCCACCCTCCCAGCTACGAATCGCTGGATTCATTCACGATCACCTACAAGAACAACCCTGAAATCAGGGTTGTTCAACTGGGTGTGACGGTGATGGTGGCCGACCCGGCCATTGCCGAAGCCGTGAAAAAACATAAACCCATGATACGCAACAATCTGTTGCTGATGTTGGCAGCCCAGGATCCGGTGGCTCTCAAATCGGTTGAAGGCAAGGCCGCCCTGCAGATCAGGATCAAGGCTGAAATTGACGCCATCCTCAAAAAGCAGATCAAGGAAAAAAATGCCATCGAAGGCGTTTACTTCACCAGCTTTATCATGCAGTGAGCCATGGCTGTTCATGACCTGCTGACCCAGGAAGAAATTGACGCCCTGTTGCATGGGGTTGATGAAGGTGAGATTGCCACGGAAGCACCGGACGAACCGGAGCCGGGCAATGTCAGAATGTATGATTTCACCAGCCAGGATCGGATCGTGCGCGGGCGTATGCCCACCCTCGAAATGATCAATGACCGGTTCGTCAGGTACTTCCGCATCAGCCTGTTCAACCTGCTGCGACGCTCCGCCGAAATATCGGTTTCCGGCGTGCAGATACTTAAATTTTCCGAATACGTACACAGTCTGTTTGTTCCCACCAATCTCAATGTCATCCGCATGAACCCGCTGCGCGGGCGCGCCCTTCTGGTGATGGAACCCACCCTGGTCTTTACCGCAGTTGACAACTTTTTTGGTGGGACCGGACAGTTTTACAACAAAATTGAAGGACGGGAATTTACCCCCACCGAAATGCGGATCATACGGATATTGGTGGATGTCATCTTCAAGGATATGAAGGATGCCTGGAATCCGGTCATGCCGATTGAGTTTGAATACATGAGTTCGGAGGTCAACCCCCAGTTTGCCAACATCGTGACACCCACTGAAGTGGTAGTGGTATCGACCATTCACATCGAACTGGACGGAGGCGGCGGCGATCTTCACGTCACCATGCCCTATGCCATGATCGAACCCATCCGCGACCTGCTTGATGCCGGTATTCAGGGGGATCGGGCCGACGATTCGGATGACCGCTGGCACGGTGCCCTGCACACTGAAATTCTGGATGCCGAGGTGGAGGCCCGTGCGGTTCTGGCCAATGTAATTCTGAACGTTGCACAGATTTTGAAACTGAAACCGGGTGATGTGCTTCCCATTGAGATGAGCGATAAAAAAATGGTTTACGTGGAGGACATTCCGCTGTTCCGGTGCAAAATGGGCACGCACAAGGGCAAATATGCCCTCAAAATACTGGAAAGCCTGTCACGTCCCCCTATCGACAAGGAAGTTCTACGAGTCAAAAAAGTCTGAATCCTGAACCTTGAAAATTTCTGTGAGGCCTATTGATGAGCGAAGCTGACGAAGATATTACCGACGACTGGGCAGCGGCATTACAGGAACAGCAGCAGGCCGCCCGCAAACTATCAGACACCCGTGCTGCGCCGCCACCGGCCACCCAGGCTGAACCGGTTTCCTACGAAGACCTGGAAGACAACACCAACTACGAAGCCTATCAGCCGACCAACAAAAGCGGCGAGGTTAATCTTGATCTGTTGCTTGATATTCCGGTGATGATTGCCATGGAAATCGGACGCACCAAAATCAACATCCGCAACCTCCTGCAATTGACTCAGGGCTCCGTCATCGAACTGGATCGCCTGGCCGGTGAGCCGATGGACGTAATGGTCAACGGAACCCTGATCGCCCACGGTGAAGTTGTAGTCGTCAATGAAAAATTCGGCATCCGCCTGACCGATGTAATCAGCCCGTCTGAACGGGTCAAAAAACTGAAATGAACACACGCACCGGCGTAGCGGCAATCAGCCTGCTGCTGGCACCGCTCCGACTCGCGGCAGAAACCGCGCATGCTGCCAACCGGTTCGGGCCGGAACCCCTTCAGGTGACGCTGGCCCTGTTGCTGGTTTTACTGATTGCAGTCGTATGTCTGCTGCTACTACGCCGTTACGGTTCGCTCAGGCCGGTACAAACCCGGCAATTCAGGATACTGGCAGCCCTGCCACTGGGACAACGCGAGCGGGTGGTGCTGCTCGAAGCCGGTGGCAAACAACTGATACTGGGCGTGTGTCCCGGCAGAATCGACACGCTTTGCATCCTGGAGGGCGATCAACGACTGCAAGCCTGCGAGCCGGATCCCGCACCGGATTTCGGCGACATGCTCCGACAATTACTGCAACGGCAAACAACATGACGCTTCGCAAGGGCCGGGTTCCGCTGGCCGCCTGGCTATTACCCGCCGTGCTGATCGGCCTGCTAACCGGTTGGGCCGATGCCCAGGCACTGCCTGCCCTGGAAGCTTTTACCGTTGCCCCCAACGACAAGGGGGGGCAAACCTACTCGGTTACGATTCAGATCCTGGTGCTGATGACGCTGCTGACCCTGCTGCCATCGCTGCTGCTGGGCATGACATCGTTCACCCGGATCATGGTGGTTCTGGCAATACTGCGACAGGCCTTGGGCATCGGACAGACACCCAGCAACCAGATATTGCTGGGCATATCGCTGTTTCTGACCCTATTCATCATGCTGCCGGTGTTCAGCCAGGTCTACGATCAGGCCGTACAACCGTATATTGCCGAAAAATTGCCGCCCGACACCGCCCTCGAAAAAGCGGTCGTGCCGTTCCGCCAATTCATGCTGAAACAAACCCGGGAAACCGACCTGGAGTTGTTTTTACGAATTGCCGATAAAAAAGAGGTACAGAGTCCGGATGACATTCCCCTGGCCATCCTGATGCCAGCCTTCCTGATCAGTGAACTCAAAACCGCCTTTCAAATGGGGTTTCTACTGTTTTTGCCGTTTCTGGTCATCGACCTGGTTGTGGCCACGGTACTCATGGCACTCGGCATGATGATGCTCTCCCCCATGGTGATATCATTGCCGTTCAAGCTGATGCTGTTTATTCTGGTGGACGGCTGGGCGTTGGTGGTCGAAACCCTGGCCGCCAGTTTTTTTGTGGAATGAGGCGTATGGGCGATTGCCCGACAGTGCCCGCGTGCGCCGTCATGGCGCGACCTGCTGACGGATACCCGCCATGAACATCGATACCATTATTGACCTCGGCCATCAGGCCATCATCATCGCCATCAAGCTCAGTGCCCCGATCCTGCTAC
>SXGT01697004.1_pt1 | contig 24174 bp, 25 predicted proteins | sample 3176221 | NCBI WGS metagenome assembly SXGT01 (sample SAMN11356862, study PRJNA531348) | freshwater metagenome | isolation source: freshwater sample F1-120 | place: China: Fuxian Lake, Yuxi | collected 2017-12-25
CACTCAGGCTGTCGTTGAGACGAGCAAACCGCTTTTGGATCGCCATTTCGGCTGCTTTGCGTTGGCTCATGCTTGTTGCCATGAGTCTATGGGTAGACCTCAGAGCAACATAAGTCAAGTATGTTATTTACGGACAGGCCCATAGACCATGAAAAAATTAACCTGACCAAGAATCAAGGGCAGATCCTCCGCCTGCGTCCACGCAAACGCGCGTTGTACAGGCGCAAAATCGGCGATAGAGGCAGACACGATGAAAGGTTGGGCAGGAACGTGTGCCAGAATTACCCGCCAACCGTAACGTAGCGCGTTGGGCATGCCACAGCCCTCTAACGGCCAGGCCCAGGCCATACGGCAGCACGTTCACGGTGGCACCGCTGTCGACAAGCCCCATGGCCTCCACCCGGTGCTCTCTGGTATGCAGGATAAGCGGCAAGCGCGGGAGACTATCGAGCGCATCGAAAGCCCCAGCAGGCATTGAGTAAGCGAACTGCCGAGCTGATGGGTCACTCATGGTCGTGTTGTTGGGCCCCCTGTAACGCATTGAGTAACGCACGCGCCGCGCCAAAAGTGCTGTAAGGTGTCCACACCGCATAGGTCTTGTTGTGCTCAAGCGGCGCAATGCTGTGCTCTCCGGCTAACTCAGCTTGCAACATGTCGCAGAGCTGCGCCTTCTCACTGTGAGACAGGGTGCCAATGAGGGGAAAAAGTTCGGTGAGCGACATAATACCCTCCTATGCCGTACCGTAAGAGCAATAGACAACACATAGTGGCAGTCGCGCAAGGATAGCAGCGCGCTGTGTCCTCTTCAAGGAAACGACCGACGCTGTCCGCCTCACGATAGCGTGCACCCCACCTGGCCCAAGCGTTGCACTTGGCCCGGACGCGCACCGCGCCGACACCAGCACCCCACGCCGCCTATACTTTGCCAGCTGCAGTGCGTACAATGCGGACATCTGGGCAGCGCTGGCGCTGGTCGCCCGCTGGCTGGCACTGCCCCTTGTCGAGCCCAGCGCCCGGATGCACCCACAGTGGTTGTCGGCGCCTTCTCCCGGCGATGTTCGCGTCAGAGTCAGCGTCGGTGCGGCGTCGACATGGAAGGATGCCACGATGGCCACAGTGCTCAGTCCGCTAGACCAGAGAATCTTGCTGGACAACGTGCCGTGGGCAATGTACGAAGGGTTGCTTACATTGCACCGTGGCCGGAGTGTGCCACGCTTTGTCTATAACCAGGGGCAACTCGAGATCATGAGTCCGTCTGCCGCACACGAACAACTCAAAGAGACGGTGACGCTCCTGATCAACGTCATTGCAGAGGAGCGGGGCATTAATGCGGAAGGTTTTGGCTCGACCACTTTCCGCCGCGCCGATCTGGCGCGTGGCTTTGAGCCTGACGCCTGCTTTTACCTGGAAAACCTGGGGCGTGTGAAGGGCAAAACGGATATTGATCTCCAAACCGATCCACCGCCAGATCTCATCATCGCAATCAATCTGACCAGTCCGTCACTGAACAAGTGTGCGATCTTTGCGCAGGTAGGCGTGCCGGAGGTGTGGCGCTATGATGGGGAACGCATACACATATACCGACTGGCAGACCGAGAGTATATTGAGCCGCCACAGAGTCTGGTCCTGCCGGGCTTGCGTAGTACCGATGTGATGCGCTTTCTTACTGAGAGTCGTACCCTGGATCGTCTTGTCTGGCTGCGCCGTGTGCGCGAGTGGGCACGAGCCTCAGAGGTGAGGCAAGGTAGGAGGGCTTGCCCTGGCTTATGTCACCTCTGCGTCGCCATGCACGATGGTATCCAGACCGTACAGACATGCCCCCTACTTCCTATACTTTGTCAGCCGGAGTGCGTACAATACGACCACTGCGGCACGCCTGGCGCTAGCAGTCCGCTGCAAGACCCGGCACTGTGCAGAGCAAGCGCCCAGCCGCGCCATCACACGGAACCTGGTACATTCTGAGGATCCCTATGCGTTTCGGCCACTTTTTCTACCCCATGACCCTCGATGCCACGCGCGATTACCAGACCATTACCGACTGCATAGCCGAAGCCGAACTGGTCGAGCAGCTTGGTTTCGACGCCATCTGGATTGCCGAACACCATTTTACGGGCGAAACAGTGTACGGCGATGCCCTGGTGTTTGCCGCCGCCATTGCCGTCAAAACCCAGCGTGTGCTGCTCGGCCTCGGGGTGGTGGAGATGGCCTTACACAATCCGGTGCAGCTGGCCATCCAAACGGCCCTGCTGGATAACCTGAGTCGCGGGCGCCTCATTGTCGGCACGGGGCGGGGCTCGAACTACAACGCCTACGAGTACATCGGCTTTGGCACCACCCTCGCCGAGGGTCTCAAGCGCCTGCCGGAAGCCGAGGATCTACTGGTCAAAGCCTGGACACCGAGGCCCTGGAGTACCACGGGCACTACTGGCAAGTGACCTTACCAGCCGTGCGGCCACGGCCCTACCAACAGCCGCATCCGCCGCTGGCGCGGGCCTGTCTGAGCGATGCGTCGATCATGGAGATGGCACGCCTGGGGCGGCCCGTGCTGCTGCGGGGGCGCTCGGTGACGGGGGTGGCGGCGAATATACGTCTGTATACGGACACCATGCGCGCCGCTGGGTTTGCTGAGGCCCAAGTGGAGCAGGCGCTGGATCAGGCCTGGGTGTGGTATGAGGCCTATCTGGCGGAGACCGATGAGCGGGCCTTTGACGAGTTTCTGCCGCAGTTCCAACGCGCCAGCCAGTACATTAACGCCATGCGCGAGCGCTGGAATCCCACAGACATGCAACTTCCCAAACCACCACCACCGCTGCCGCGCGCGGCTTATGGGCCAACGCCGAGCCGCGATACCAATGAATCGCTGGTGGGCTCGCCGCGCCGGGTGCGCGAGCAGCTCGCTCTGCTGCGCGAGGTCGGGGTGCGGAACCTGATGCTCACCGACCGTGGCCTGATGTCGCGCCAGCAAACGCAGACCTCGCTGCGGCTGCTGAGTGAGCAGGTCATGCCAGCGTTTCGTTAACACCCATCTCGACACGAAAGGAGACCCCGCCATGCCGATTGCCGCACTGCCTGGCCAGCTACAGATGTACTATGACGACGACAATTTCACCGATCCATGGGCTCCCGCTGAAACCGTCATCCTGCACCACGGCAACGCCAAAAACGCCCGTCTGTGGTACGCCTGGGTGCCGCTGCTGGCCGCCGAGTACCGCGTCATCCGCCTCGATGCGCGTGGCTTTGGGCGCTCGACCATCCCGGAGCCGGGCTATCCCTGGTCGCTAGAAAACTTTGCGACGGATGTGCGCCACCTCATGGACTATCTGGAGATCGACAAAGCGCATCTGGTCGGCGAAACTATTGGCGGCACCATTGCCTTGCAGTGCGCGGCGCAATTCCCGGAGCGTTTGCACACGATCACGACCTGTACCTCGCCCTACATATTTCGTGGCGTGCCCACGTACCTTGAATACTACAACCTGGTCAAAGAACACGGCGTCGCCGCCTGGGTGCAGCGCACGGCGGACCGGCGCCTGGAACCGGGCCAATCTAACCCCCGGCATCACGCCTGGTATGTCGAACAAATGAGCCAGACTTCGCCACAAGTCGTGCTGGAAACCCTGGCCTATCTGGCCACGGTGGACCTCACGCCCGTCCTGCCGCAGATTACCCTGCCGGCGCTGGTCATGGTCGGGGAGCACAGCGCCATGAATACCCCGGACCGGGCGCAACGCCTGGTGGAATTGTTACCGCACGGCACGCTGGTCGAAGTGCCTGGCGCCAGTGGCTATGTACAGCACTCGGCCCCGGCGCAGTGTGTGGCGATCTGGCACGAGTTTGTCAACAGTGTGCGTACGGGAGCGTGAGGCAAGATATCGAGCACAATTTACTGCCAGAACCAGGCCATATCGACGAAGCACAGATGGCGTACGAGTATGCGGCGGTGTTGACCCAGGTGGCCTCGGCGCGTCAGCCGCTGGTGGTCCGCCGCAACGGTCAAGACCTTGTTGCGGTGATTCCGCTTGAGCATCTCCACTTGCTCCAAGAGCTGCTTCTGTGGCAGGCCACAGAACAACGAGCCGCAGAGATCGATTGGGCGCAGCTCGTCAAGACCAACCAGCCACCCCTGGCCTGGTTGGATGACGATGATAATCCCTGCGCATCGGCAGAGGCACCGACCTCGTGAGCCTCACGCGCCCGCCACAACTGGGGAATGTCGTGTGGGTAGAGGTCGCAGATGCCAACGGTTTCTGCAAGCGACGTCCCGCCGTGGTGGTATCTGCCACCGCCACAATTGCGGCAGGACACCCCATCCGCGTGGTCGCAATTACGACACGGCTGCCAACGCCCCTACCGGACGATCACGTGCTTCTCCCCTGGGAGCGACAAGGCGAAGCCCGTTTAGGCCTGCGTCGTCCATGTGCCGCAGTGACGAGCTGGCTGGTCGAAGTGTTGTTGGCTGATGTTGAGGAGTGTGTCGGCCTGTTGCCGGCTGTCGTGGTCGCTGAAATTGTCGCCAAACTCCAGGCGGCTGCTCCGTCTGGGAAACCGCCTGGAGAGGTTGGCGGGACATCGTAAGAGCGACCGTCTGCCACGCCTACCCACGGCAGAAGCAACAGGGCGGCCCCTACCACCCGCTCTCACCAAGGCGCAGCCCCCGCAGCGCCTTCCCGGCCATTGTGATATGGCTCGACAGCCTGACGGCATGCTGCACGGCCGTATGCCCATCGCGCCAGTAAGCGCTCCAGACCATGCGTGCGATACACCGCATGCGTGCCCGCCGCGTGGCACACACGGTCCACCGCCAGTGAATGACGGGGTTGGTCACAGCACAGGGGGCTACGCGGCCACGGGCCCGAACACGGGCAAATGATAGGGACCGAATGTATCCTCGCCGTCGGTCCATTGCAGCGTGAGCACCATGCCCTCGCGTAGTGCTGCGGCGTCGATGCCCACCGGGTAAGCAATGAACAGCGGTCCTTCGTCCAGCTCCAGTACAATTGACGTGTGTGGTGCCGGGTACTCCGGGAAATACGTGCGATGAAAGGTGGTCCACGACAGCACTTTGCCGCGGCCCTGCATCAGCGCCCATGCAAATTGATCGGACAGGCATTGGTCGCACGACGGCCCCGGCGGCCAGCGAAATTTGTTGCACGCGCTGCATTGTTGCAGGCGAAACTCTTTGGTTTGCGTGTAGGCCCAGAACGCCTCAGCATAGGGGTCCATCGAGCGGATTGGGCGTGGCGTGGCCATGCGTCAGGCTCCCTTGGTATAGATGATGCTTTTACACTTGCCCGCAACATCGTGCACATACTGCGCCACCTCGGCCCCTTGCACCTGGCGCGCGCCTAAGCCCCCGCGCACCTGGCGCACCAATTCGGGCTGGTGGTTCCAGCTTTGCATATAGCTCTCCGAAAGCATGCCGCCGCTGGTGTTGCACGGCAGCTCGCCGCCGATTTCGATGCGGCCGTTCTGCACGAAGGCGCCGCCCTCACCCTCTTTGCAAAAGCCGAACCCTTCGAGTGAGGCGAGCAAATGTACACTGAAGCTGTCGTAGGTGGCAAACACATCGACGTCCTTGGGCGTCACGCCGGCCATCGGGTAGATCTGCTGCGCCACGCCGTGATGCGCCGTGTGGTAAAAATCTTTGAGACGCGGCCGTAGCTGCGTGGCATCAACGTTTTCCTCGGACCAGCCAATGCCGCTCACCAGCACCGGCTTGTGTTTGAGATCCTGTGCCATGTCGGCGCGGCGCACGATGATCGCCACACCGCCGTCGTTGATCAGGCAGTAGTCGTAGAGCCGCAGCGGTTCCGCCACGTATCGCGCCTGCATATAGTCGTCGATGGTGAGGGGCTTGCCGTACATCACCGCGTTGGGGTTCAGACAAGCGTGCTTACGAAATGCCACCGCGATGGCCCCCAGTTGCTCTTCGGTGGTGCCATAGAGCAGCTTATGGCGCTGGAAAAACAGCGCGTACAGCGCGCCCTGTGAGGTGAGGCCCCAGGGCGCATAGTAAAAGTAGGAGGTAATGCCGCCGCCCGTCACCCGTGAGCCGCCGTAGGCGGTGTCCATCGAGCGCTGCGCGTTGCCATACACCAGGGCCACCGTCGTACACAACCCGCAGTGGATCGCCATGGTCGCTTCGATAATGCATTGCGCCGCATCGCCGCTGCCGCTCCAGCGCGGATTCAGGCCCCACAACTCGCTGGCGCGCTCACCCGACAGCGTGGGCCCAGTACACAGGCCGTCGATGTCGTCCTTGGTAAGCCCAGCATCATCGAGCGCCCGCTTCAAGGCACGCGAGGCCAGCGTATACGAGTCGTAGCGCGCCTCGCCTTTGGCCAGGGCTCGACCGCTGGTACCGCGGTAGTCCGCGCCGTAATCGGTTTCTCCCACGCCAACGATGGCCACGGCGTCCTTCAACGGCGCCAGGCGCTTGCGGTCAAAACGTTCGGCCATAGTCTATCCTCTTTGGCTTAACAATCGCTAAATCACGCCACGGGCACGGAGCCCGTCGATATCTGTGGCGTTCATGCCCAACAGCTCGCCGTACACGTACTGGTTGTGTTCCGCCAGGGTCGGCGCCCGTGCATGCACAAGAACTCAAGTGATCGATATTGCAACGCTCTGGCTTCAGCGCAGATGGGGCGTCAATGGGACGGGGGCACGCTCGACGGTACCAACGCCCATTTCTTTGCCGGCATGGAACAGGGTGACGACTGATCCTGGCCAACCGTACAAGACCAGATGATCTTCGGCGCATTCCATTTCCAAGGCATCCCCCTGTGGACCCCGCGCGACAACCAGAAACGTGGCTTCTGGAGGCATCGTGTACTGCTCGCCCCACGGTTCGAGATAGAGTGTCATAGGGATAGCATGGACGTTACACACACGCAGGGACATGGTGTATTCTTGGGCCATGAGGTTCTTTAGCATTTAGTGACCTCCGCTGAGCAGCTCGACAGCCCGCTGCATGAGCTCCGCTCGACCTGTGGCACTTGGATTGTGCGGATTTCTGAGGCTTTCGTGACGATAGAAATCGCACCACGCTGCGGCCATCTCTCGGGTAAGACCGGCCTGCTCCAGTTCCTCGCGGGTGAGTGTACGGCTACGTGCCCTGGCTGCGGAGTCCCCAGCGCCCCATCGCATGACGTGCTGCCCGAATGCTCTGAGTGTCATCTGGCTGGGGGTGGGTGGCGGCTGCAGCCTGTCAGGTTCCACCGTGTCTTATGCCCTTGCCAAAGTTGTGCTTGTCTGATCAGGCGAGAGCCGTCCGTTGGTGTGTCCGTCTATCACCTGAGTGCTCTGCTAAAAACCGGTCACTCAGCGGCGCCCGGCGCTTGCGGTCCAAGATGTCGGCCATGCTCTGTCTTCTCTAAATCACGCCACGGGCGCGGAGCCCGTCGATGTCTGTGGCGCTCATGCCCAGCAGTTCGCCGTACACATACTGGTTGTGTTCCGCCAGCAGCGGCGCGCGTCCATGCACAAACGCCGGCGTGCGCGACAACTTGGGAGGATACCCTTCATACGGGCACTCGCCCAGCTCAGGATGCTCGATGATCGGAAACACCTCGCGGTGCTGCAGTTGCGGATCGTACTCGACGCGATCTTCGGCGCTTTGCACCACAGCGGCGATAATGCCGGCGGCCTGGCACTGTCGCATGATGTCGTACCGCCGCCGGGCGCGTGTCCAGCCGCCGATGATGATATCGAGCTCATCTTGATGCGCCACACGCGCCTCGTTGGTGGCGAATTTCGGGTCAAGCGCCAGGTCCGGCTGCTGCATCACGGCGCACAGCGCCTCGAACTGCGCCTGCGTCTCACACGCAATAAACACCCACCAATGCTGCCCGACGCGATCGGTGCCTGTACAGCGGTAGGTGTTATGCGGCGCCACCTGCGGAAACACGGCCCGGTTGCCCGGTGGGAAATCCGGGCGTCGCATGCCCCGGCCATTGACCTGATAGTCGAGCAGGTAGGTGCCCACCATGGTCATCGCCCCTTCCGTCACCGAATAATCAATATAAAACCCCTCGCCGGTTTTTTTGACCTGCAGCAGGCCCTGCATCAGCGCCAGGCCGCCCATCCAGCCGCCCATCACATCCAAATACGAGTACCCCCAGCCGGCGGGAGGTTGCCCCGGCAAGCCGGACGCCAGTGACAGCCCCGACTGCGCCGCCGCAGTCGGCCCGAAGCTACGATAGCCTTTCCACTCGCCGGTGTGGCCGAAGCCCGACGAACTCATGTAAATAATTTTTGGGTTGAGTTGGTGGATGCGTTCCCAGGTGAGGCCCCAGTTCGGGAACACCTCGGCGCTAAAATTTTCCACGATGGCGTCGCACTGGGGAATCAGGCGTTCGACGATGGCGAGGCCTTCGGGGTGGCGCGTATTGAGACTGATCGCCAACTTGCCGTGATGCAGCGTGTTGAAATACGGATCGGTGTAGAGCGGCTTGTCGCCCTGCACATGGTTCGGCTCCGGCGCATCGGTGGTGAGGCTGCGGTGCGTCGCGAAACGATGATCGTCCCAGCCGCCAGCGCGCTCGACGTGGATGACCTCGGCGCCGTAATGCGTCAGCAAGCGCGGGGCCCACGGCCCAACGGTTTTCCAGGTGAAATCGAGCACGCGGATACCGCTCAACACGCCTGCTTGCCGATGGGCGGCATTGTTGGCCGCAGGCTTCGGTGGGTGATGCGTCGCAGCCGTATTCATCTGATGGCTCCTGTTGCGGTCAACGCCGCGATCTCTGGCTCGGTAAAACCCAAGTCCTGCGTCAGGACATGGCGCGTATGCTCCCCCAAGGAGGGGGCCCGGCCGCGCGGCTCAATCTGCAGCGCCTCACACGCAAACGGCCCGCGCGGATACGGGATGGCACGGCCGATTTGTGGGTGCTCGATGTGGCGCCAGTACTCGCGCTGTTGGTAGTGTGGCAGGTCGTAGTTTTCCTCCGCGGCGCGGATCATCGCCCAGGAAATGCCGGACGTCTGCGCCCGGCGGAAGCATTCCTCAGCATCGCTCACGGCAATCAAGCGTCGGATGGCCTCGCGGATGAGCGTGCCTTGACGGTATTCGGCGTTACGCACCGCTTCGTCCTGAAACTTCGGGTCGCGCAACTCGCCAGTGACGCCTTTTTCATCCATCCAGTCGAGCAACGCGTCCCAGGCGCGCTTGCTGAAGGCCTGATTGATGGCCATCACATACTTGCCGTCACGCGTCGGCAGTTCCAGCGGCGGCAGGCGGCGGGGGGCTGCATGCATGCCGGTTTGGCGGTACATGGTTTCGCCGAAATACATCCAGTGCGGGACCGCGCCCTCGGTGCCGATGGCGCAGGCGTCGTGGATCGCCACATCGATGTATTGGCCCTGGCCCGACGTCATGCGGTCGAACAGCGCCACGGTGATGGCGTGCAGCACAAACGCACAGCCCATGTGCCAGGCCTGCTCGCCCTTACCGCCAATCGGCGTGACGGTCGCATCGGAATACCCGGTGCTGGCCATTTCGCCGCCCAACGCCAGATGCGCCGCATCGTTCATCTGGAAATCGCGCCACGGCCCATCCTGCCCGAAGTCGGTGAGCGAGGCGTAAATCAAGCCGGTGTTCCCCGCCACCGCGGCGTAATCGAGCTGCATGGTTGCGAGCGTGCCGGGCGCGGTGCTTTCGAGAAACACATCGGCACGCGCCAGCAGCTGGCGCAGCACATCCTGCGCTGGCTTGTGCCCCAGGTCGAGCGCCACACTGTGCTTGCCGGTGTTGTTAAACCAGTAGTCGAGGCAGTTGTCGGTATCGGGTGTGTCCTGCACAAACGGCCCGGTCCAGCGGCCGGGACTGCCATTGATCGGCTCGATTTGTATCACACGCGCGCCGCCATCCGAGAGGAGCTTGCCCGCCCACTGGTTCCGGCGATCGGCAAGCTCAATCACCATGAGGCCTTCGTACACCCCGCTCATGCACCCCCCTGTTTTCGTTACACTGCCACGGCGACGACACCATGCAGACCCTTGCGCCACCATGCCCACGATAGTAGCACAACCGCCGAGTGGGTGGCCAGGGGGCACGGCACGGAGGCTCACGGTGGGGGCTCACTCGAGGGGGGCTCGCTCGATCGCATCGACCAGGATCTCAAGCCACGTTTGCGCACGGATGAGCCGCCCAGCGAGGCCGACCTCAGTGCAGTGGGCCAGCAGAGCAGCCCTCGGGGCATGCGCCTCGCGGGAGCTGAGCCCGGCGGCTCCCGCGCGTCTTGGCACGGGATATGGCCCGCGGCCCATGGTGTCAAGCGGGCCCGCTGCGCCTCAGTGCCGCCATCACGCAGGGTAACGTGATCCGGAAGCGCCGCTGGCCTCTGCAGCTTGCCGCCGCCCCCCTCTGATGGCTTCGGCGCGTCGCTACCAGAAAGCCTGTGCGTGCTCCTCCACATTGAGCGCGCCTGATGGGACGCGGACCCGTCCCCGATCCCGCAGGCGCGTGCGTGGCACACCGCCCTTGTCTCGTCCGGCGCCTTTGGTCCCCCTGCGCACGACCCGTGGTGTGGGAGGGGGGAGGGTCCTGCGTCCTGCCCGCCCGCGTGTGCCCCCGTCTCTCGCTCGTGCGCGCTGTCCCCTCGTGTGTCCCTGTCTCCGCCCCCGTCTCCGCCGCCCCGCTGCCGCGCCTCCAGCGTTACAAGCGTTTTGCATCAGTCCCTTCGAGCAGCGCGCGCCACAGGTGCCATGGCTATGCGGCGCGCTGTGCCCCTGATGCTTGTGCACGTCATGGACGAGCGTGGGACAGGGCGCCAGAGTGGGGAGTCCCCTCTGCGGTCAACGCATCGCTGCAGGCGCAACTCCAGGCGCAGGCTGAGGAGCTGCGTGGTCAGTTCAACATCGAGGTGCAGCCCCGCCTCGTCTCCGGAGTCACGGACGAACAGCTCGTCGCGCTTGCTGAAAGCGTAGCCGCACGCCTACTCGTTGTCGCAGCCCTGGGCGCGCGGCAGCAACAGCGCTGGCGGCTTGGCAGTGTGGCAGAGCGCGTGGTACAGTTCTCCTCGATCCCTGCACTCGTGGTCCGTGAGCGCGCGCGTCTGGCAGCCTGGGCTCGTGGGGCGCAGCCGCTGCGTGTCCTGGTGGGTGTTGAGCGCACGAGCACTGCCCGAAGGGCCCTGCGCTGGGCCAGCGCGCTACGGGACATTGGTCCGTGCGACCTCCTGGTGACGCAGGTCGTGTGGCCCCCTGGGGAGCACGCGCGGCGCGGCGTGCCGGCGCCGATGCCGCTGGATCACCTGCGCCCCGAGCTGGCACAGATCGCGCAGCGCGACCTAGAAGCGTGGGCGGGTGTGCTCGAAGGGCCGGGGGAGACGTCGTTCCACGTCCGTCCTGGCCTGGGGCGTATCGATGCCCATCTCACGCAGCTGGCCGCAGAAGCCCAGGCCGATCTCCTGGTCGTAGGCACGCACCAGCGCGCTGGCATCGCGCGGCTCTGGTAGGGCTCGGTCTCCCGCGCCGTACTCCACACTGCGGGGATGAGTGTGGCATTGCAACGCTCCTGGAAATTGTGACGGAGCCAGACACCTCCCTGGGCATTATACACGCGTCCGAGCGTCTAGGGGTTGATGCCATCTGCTTGGCTACGCACGGACACACGGGCCTGCTGCAGCGCATGCTGGGCTCGCAAGCGCAAGCCGTTGTACAGCGGGCCCGGCAGCCAGTCGTTCTCGTCCCTCCAGAGCGCAGCGCGTGAGGGGCCAGCAGGCGTAGCGGCACTTCCGAGGCGTGCCGCCACAAGGCGGGAGGTGTCGCACGCTGGCCAAGCCGTACACCAAGTAGCATACCCCATACCTTTTTCATAGGAGTTCTCTGTGCCCTACGCTGTGTATAAAGTCATGCATCTCCTGGGTATTTTGATGTTATTTCTGGCCTACGGTGGTGTCATTAACCATGCCATCAACGGTGGCACCAAAACCACCAATATCTGGCGTTTTTCCTCTGCGGTCACCCACGGTCTCGGCCTGCTGCTAACCCTCGTCGGCGGTTTTGGCTTATTGGCCAAGATCGGCATCAGCTGGCCGTGGCCAGGCTGGGTCATCGTGAAGGTGGCGATCTGGCTACTGCTGGCGGTGGTTGTGGGGCTGGCCGCACGCTCTGCCGTGCTGGGGAAAGGCCTCTGGTGGCTCTTGTTACTCCTGGGGGCTCTGGCAGCGTATATGGCAGGTGTCAAGCCATTCTAAGGATGGTTTAAGGAAGTCCATGTGATGCGCGGGATCCTACCCGGGGGGTGTCTCCAAGGTTGGCCCAGACCACAGAGTGCCATGACACAAGGCGTGATCGTATGCCAACCCCGTGAGCTCACTGTCGGCTGGGCACAACGTGTTGTGTCCCAGCATGCGGCCAGGGCCACGGTGCAAGGCATGGCTGTGCTGTCTGTAGAGATCGGCACCACGACGCGGGTACGCCTAGAGGTGAATCATAATGGGCCAGAGACTTGAGCGAGACGCTGGTTCGTTCAACTGCCCTCGCAGTCAGGCGGGTCCGGATGATTACGGCCTTGCCACGTCTCTTGCAGACAGAAATGCGCTTTTATCAAGAGGTGGCACCGGCAGTCCCGGTGCCCGGACCAAGAGTTCTGGCCGCGGAGCCTCTAAGGCCGACGGCTGAGCCGCCGTATGATCCGCTGCTCTACCAACGCGTGTACACTCACGTCTTACGGCATCGCCAGACGCAGGTGCTGGCCGTGGACAGGCAATTGCCCACGGCGACTTTCTCCGCATACAAGTATCACATGGTCCAGCACGCCGTGCTGCCTACCGCCGAGGAGGTAACGCAGTACATTGCGGCCGTGGAACGGCACTACCCGGATCAGCAGGCGCTGCAGCGTGACATCGCGCAGTGGTATCGGCACCCCTGAAGCCCGTGCCATGAGCTGCCCCTGGTCGTCCCAGGACGGGAGATGCGTGTGCAGGCGCTGGAGAAAGGCGCTGCCCTGGTTGCTGTAGCCTTGAGGAACACGTGTGAGGCTGGTATGGACTTTCCCCTGATGTCTATGCGGTCCGTTCATGACGCACCAGCATAGTATCGGAGAGTCGCACAATCTCGCAAGCGGCGCGTTGACTTCTGAGCGCCAGAATCCTACTATTCCCTCGCAGGATACCAACCCAGGGAGAGAGCAGGAGCATGCTGGAACAATGCGTCTTTATCAGCTATAGCCGCAGCGCTGCAGACCCAGCCAGACAGGGGCTGCAAGAGATCCTCGACGCCTTGACCGCCCAGCACTTTCAGCGTAGCTTCACCCCGGGTCAGCCCCGCTGTATCTTGATCGACGACGCGATTAAGCCCGGCGACTTCTGGCGTGAACGGCTGTATGAGTGGCTGGAGCAGTGCGATCACGCCATCATTTATTGCTCGCCGGATGTCACGCAGGCCTCGCCTCAGGACTCGACCATTTTTGAGCGCAAGAATTGGCTGTTTCATGAAGCCTCGGTACTTGCCCATCGGCGTCACATGGGAACCCTGAAGGAGCTGATCCCCGTCTATGCTTACGTCGAGATGGAGCAGCACCCCTTTGCCAAGCTGGATGCACTGTATCTACGGCGCTTTCAGGCCGTGTTCTTCCGTGACGAGCACGATCGTCGGCCCGTGATTGCGCGCATCGTCGAGCGGCTGTGCGCTACGAATGGCGCTACACGGCCCCCGAGCGGTGGTGTGCCAGCGCGCGTGATGGAATATCGTGACCACACCGAGGCATGGCTCAAGGCTTTTGCCCCAACGCCGGACAACCGGCAACTCCAGCTCCAGACGCTGATCAATCTCACCCCCAAAACTGAAACGGATGCCGACCCTGACTACTTCAATCGTCGTATGCAGGCGGCCCAACTCCAGCGCGACCTGGCCACCCGCTTGCTGATGGGACCGTGCCTCAGCCCGCCGGGCTGGGATCGGCCACGGTCGTACTATCGCACGTATTGCGCCGAGCTACGACGGCTCTGCACCAAGGGCTATACGGCGACGAAACAGGTCGCCGGGGTGGTCGCCAGGGACGTTTCTGGGCTGTATGATATCACCGATGCGCTGTCTACCAGTTGGGTCCGCGCCGAAACCGCCATGGAGATTGGCCAGGCCATGGCCAGGGAAGACCGTGTTTTCTGGGTCAAGGTGGATACGGGCCCGGACGGCAATGACCCCGAGGAGATGGAAGCAGCCGAAAGACTCTACCCACAGCTCCTGCGCGATCTCATCGTGGCCAGCTACCGCGCCTGGCATAATCTGGTAGACTTCGGCGGCAAGACGGATCTGCGCGATCTCGCGGATGTGTTTTCCATGGCGGATCAGCCTTACAAGGATCCGGTCAAGCGCTATATCAGCCTCGAAGCCGTGGCTCATACCCAGCATGTCGTCAACGCGGTCCTGGATCTGCCGCTCGATACGCCCCCGCCACAACAACGACCTCAGCTCCGCAAGCTGCGGCAACGGCTGGAGGCAGACTACCATGAGCTCCGCGTCGTGGTGGATGTCCCCAGGGAGCAGCAGAGCTTTTTTGTCCGGCAGAGCACGTTGGATCTCACCGCCCTCCAGGCACTGCGGCAGCAACTACCATCACAGGTGTTTTTCTGCATCGTCACCCCTGCTGCGGTGACCGCGGATCAGTCACTCGACCAGGGGGTCGTCATAGAGGTGTCAGCCATAGAGTATCAGGCGGCACAGGCGTTGCATACGACCCTGGAGGAGCTACACGAGACCTTGAGCACTGGACAAGCCGGATGAGGCGTGCCACAGCCACGCACCGAGGATGAAGCCTATGGCAGATGCAAGCACAGCAACGGGTGTCCTGCAGTACCGGCGCCGCTTTAACCCCGAGCCCCTGACCCAGGTGTCGCCGTCCAGCACGTATGTCTGGAACGAGGACGTCATCCTGGCGGTGAACGTGGCGCTGGTAACGGAGCGGGCGTTGTTGATCCGTGGCGAACCAGGGATTGGCAAGACCAGCGTCGCCGAAGCGGCCGCAGCCGCGTTGGGCTGGCGCTTTTATCGGCACACGGTGACATCGCGCACCGAAGCGCGCGATATTCTCTGGCGCTTCGATGCGGTCCGCCGCCTGGCGGATGCGCAGGCGCGCCGTGAGCTGGACGATTACCACTATATTGAGCCGCGTGAGCTGTGGTGGGCGCTGAACCGTGAGGAGGCGTTGCGGCGGGGACGCCCCGCCGACTCTCAGGAACCGCCGGCACTCGAACCGCTCGCCGACGTCAATGCCACGCGCTCGCCCACCGGCGCCGTGGTGCTGTTGGATGAAATCGATAAGGCCGATCCAGCCGTGGCGAATGACCTGCTCGAAACGTTCAGCGCCTATCGCTTCCGGGTCGATAGTGTGGCGCAGCCGTTTGAAGTCACCCGAGCCACTCACAGCGCCGGCTCCGAGCCGTCCGGGCTGTTGATCGTGGTGACTACCAACGAGGAGCGCGACCTGCCGGAAGCCTTCCTGCGCCGTTGTATCGTGCATCATATGCAGTGGCCGTCAGACACCTCATTGCCAGCCTATGCGGACTTTCGTACCCTGGTGCAGCAGATTGCCCAGGCGCACTGGCCGCATTTTGCGGCGGAACTCTGGGGCGACGCTGCCGTCGGGGTCGTCGGGGCATTGCTCGACAGAATCGAGGAGGAGCGCCAGCAGGCCCAGACCGAAGAGCGGCGCCCGCCGGGCCTGGCGGAGTTGCTTGATGCCCTGCGCACCACCCAGACCTTTGGCATTACGGTCGATGATACCGTGTGGTCCCACATCGCCCGCCTGGTATGGCGCAAAGCGCCGGAAAACGCAGGAGCCTGAGTATGACGCCACTACCGCGCCCGGCCCCGCGTCGAGGGGCGATTGCCATTGGTGACGCCCTCGCCGTGCTCAAAGCCCTGGCGCCCGCGGATACGGCGACGCAGCAGGCCCTGGGCCGGCTGCTCGGCTACGAGCTGCAGCTACCGGTGCAACCGGCCCCAGTGGTGTCGCCACCCGCCGAGAGGCCGAGGCCAGAGGCCGTCAGCGGGCCAGTGCCCGACCTCCCACTGCCGGAAGCAGCCGCTTTCACGCTACCCGAGCTGCCTCCCGACACGGAGCCGGATGCCACGGATCTGCCGCCGGTGGTGCGTGGCCAGCTAGCGGATGTGTTGGACCCCCTGCCGGATGTGTCCCTGCCTGATCCGTTCGCCCCACGGCCAACAACGTCATCAGCGCCCGCCCCGCCGCGTCTCCTCGCACCGCAGTACGAGCGCAACATCCTACGGGCCTTGTGCGTGGTGGACACGCCGTCGTCTGAGATTGACCTGGAGCGCACTGTCGCCCGGCTCAGTGCCGGCGACATCCTGGAGCGCCTGCCCTACCGCCGCCTGCGCCGGCCGGCCCGGCGTGTGGACATCTGGCACGACGTGAGCGACAGCATGCAGCCTTTTGCCGCGGATCAAGCCCACCTGGCGCGCACGGTGCGTATGGTGCTCGGCAGCAGCGTGCGTAACCACTATGCCGCTGGTCTGCTGCCCGTCACCCCGGCCATGCTGCAGTAGTTGCGCCTGCGCGAGGAAGGCATCGGCAAGCGCGTCGTCCTGCTGGCCTCAGACCTCGGGTTTGGCGGTGCGGCCCGGCAGCGGCTATGGTGGCGGACCACCCTGGCGCGGCTGCACGGCTGGGCCGCGCACCTGCGGCGCTACGCCATCCCGCTCGCCGGGCTCATGCCGTGCCCGCGCCAACGCTGGGCCTGGGCTGTGCCGCGCGCTATGCGGGCGGTGGCGTGGACCCAGACGTCCCGACCGGGCCGGATCCAGGCAGAGCAGCGGGGCCACCGTTGGGGCGCGCCGGTGGCCACCGACGGACGTTTTGCGGTCGTGCCCGAGGAGCACCTGCGGCGCCTGGGGCGGGCGGCCAGCTTTACCAGTCGGGTCACGCCAGCGCTGTTGCGGACGCTCCGCCTGCGCCTGCTCCTCCATCTGGGCCCCGAGGCCGAGGCAGAATTCTGGACCGCCCGCTGGGTGCGCCAGGCATCGCAGGACGCCTGTATCATCGACGCGAAACTGGCCGACACCCTGCGCGCCCAGGTGCCGAGCTATGCCTGGATCATCGCCTGGCTGCAGCAGGAAGCCCCGGCACGCCTGCAGGCCGAGCCCGCCGCGCTGGCTCTGCATCGCCCCCTGCACGATGGTTGGCAGGCCCTGTGGCCGCAGCACGACACGGGCGGCGAGCCACAGATGGTGCCGCGCCAGTGGCCCCAGGCCCGGCACGCCTTGCGGCGTATCCTGGCAGATACGGCACTGGCGCAGGCGCTCCTGAAGCGCTGGCCAGCGTGGCAGGATGAACTCACAGCTCTGCAGCAAGGACAGGGTGTCGTGTTCGGCGAGCAAGCGCGGGAGCTGACCTGGCAGGTGTCGCAGTCCACGGCGCATCTGCATTTTGAGGACAGCCTGCTGTGGTACGCCTACCTGGCGCAGCACGAGCAGCCCGGCGCTGCCACCGTGCTGGACCGTTTGCTCGCCAGCGCCACCCAGGCCATGCTCGACCCGTTACAGCGCCTACCGGCTCGCCGCGCCGTGCAATGGACCGAGCGCCGCCTGACGCGCTTGCCCCTGGCCGTGCGCCAGCGTGAGGCGTTTACGCGCTTGCAGGCGGCCCAGTACCACACCACGGACCGCGCCCTGCTGGCGCCAGGTGGGCGGGAGCTGGTGGATGTGTATCTCCGGCCCGAGGGTGCTGGACAACTCCGGCTCTCGCTGGAGCCGCTAGCCGAGGCGTACCGCATCCGGGCCGAGGTCACAGAGGGGGTGCAGCTCACGCTCCAGCCCGCCGGGACGTCGGAGGCCTCGGCAGCCTCCAGGCTGGTGCTGCGCCGCCAGACCACCGTGCCGTTGCCGTCCCAGGGGCTGGAGGTCCGCACCACACTGGGCGATGTGTTTGCCATTCCTGGCAGCGGGCCAGCGGTGCAGGCACCGTTCTTGCCGTATGCAGCCTGGATGGCGCACGTAGAGGCGGAACACACACGGCGCGATTGGACGGCGCTGATGCGCTGGGCGCTGCAAGCGGCGCGTCCGAGCAATCTCCCTAACCCGGTGTGCTGGCAGGCGGAGCTCGCCTTTACGCAGGCCGCAGCGCTGGCCTGTCGGCGTCTGGCTGAGGCGCATACGGCCTTGGACCGAGTGGAGCGAGAGAGCGAGTATGTCAGGCCCGGTGCGGCGGATGGGATCATCGCCCTCGCCTACGCCGCTGAGGACGGCAACGTGGAGCTGGCGCAAATGCTGCTGGAACAGGGGGCACAGTTTCGCGTCCCGTGGCCGACCCATCGCACGCCGTTGATACTGGCGGCGCAGCGTGGGCATGCGGAGATGGTCCGCCTGCTGCTCGACGTAGGTGTGGAGCGCGAAGAGGTTGCCTGGGATGGCCAGACCGCGCTGCGCCTGGCCCAGGTGCAGGGGCATATAGACGTCGTGCAGGTGTTAATGACCGACCCAGGTGGGTGGAGGATGGAGTTCGAACCTGAAGATGCCGTCGGGCCGTTGGCGCGTCTCGGACTGCGGCTGCAACTGGCGTCAGCGCGGGTTGCGCTGTTGGCCCTGGAGAGTCGCCTGCAGGAGGCCTGTGCTGTGGCGCAACGGGTTCTGGAAGCATGGCCTGACACACCCCCCGCCTGGCGTGAGGTGTGGGCCGTGCCGGAGGCGCTGCTGCGCTCGCAGATGGTGGACGCTTTGCTGCGTCGTGGTGAGCATGAAGCCGCTAGGCGCGAGATCGCGCTAGCTGAAGCGCGTGCCCAGCAGGTGGCCACACGCTTTCCCGGCTCGCGACTGGCACAGCGCGTAGCGGGCTGGCATGCCGTGATGGCGGCGCGGCTGGCCGGACATCGCGGGGTACGGCGTGAGCTGAAACAGGCCCGCCGGGCCCTGGCAGCGCCGCCGCACATTGGTGATGACCGCCTGGCCCTGGAGCAAGCGACGGCGGAGGCGGAGGTCTGCCGCTATCTCCTCCCAGCCCAGGACGCCATGACGGCCTCTGAGGCGGCGCTGCGCCTGGCCTGGCGGGCGGGCGACGTACGGCGAGCGACGGAGCTGCGCCTGGACGCCGCACGTGACCTGTTTAACGGGGGCAACGAGGAGAGTGCCCGGCAGATCGTGCGGACCGCGCTCGATAGCCTGGCGTTTCTCAGGGTGCCAGCGCTGTCTACCCGGGCAAGGCGGGAACAGGCCTACCAGTTGCACTTTCGCTCGCAGCCGCAGGCGGCGCACATGTTCTACGGGCTGCTCCAGGCCTGCCCGTCGGAGGAGCGTACGGAGCGTGCTCTCCTTGCGCATGACATGAGGGGTTGTTTTGCACTGCCGCACGGCCTGCCGTATGCTGAGCAGGCCATCCGTGGCTTTCTCCAGCATGGGAGGCTGGGCTGTGTTGCCGATGCTCTTGGCAATGTACTGTTGCGTAACGATGCCGCGTGGGCCGAGGAGGTGTTGACGCAGATCGCCGCTGGCCCGGACACAGTGGCGCGGGCTATGGCGCTGGCCCGCCAGGTCGGTCCCAGCCTGGCATCAGCGAATTTGCTCACAGACGTTGCCTGGTCCATGGCGGATCACGCCCGGGCGCAGCGGCTGCTGGCGCGTAGTACGCGGATTGCCACGGCGCTGGGCATTTGGGGCCAGGTCGCTTACGTGCAGGAGGCTGCCACGTGGCATGCCGTGCAGCAGTGGCGGCAGAGCCGGGACGTGCGGCACTTGGGCGAGGCCGAACGCCGACTGACGCATACCCTGGCCAGGATGGAGGAGCACACCGCCGCCGCGTCCTGGCTTACCAATGTATACGCCAGGCGTGGGGAGCTCAGGCTCTACAAGCGCGATTATCATGGCGCAGCCCAGGATGCAGCCGCCGCACGCGAGGTGGCGCTGGGACAGGAGCAGACACAGGAGGCGCTCCGGGCCATCACCCTGGAGCTGGCCGCGCAGTACCGCTATGGCCACAGCGCCCAGGTGGCGCGCCTGATAGCCCAGGCCCAGGACCTGTGGGCACAGTGGGTGGACGAATCCACCCAGGCGCAGCACGCCCTTGGCCTGGGTGCGGAGAGCCAGCAGGCCTTTGACGCAGACCCTTTGCGCTACTCTGCCAGTGCCATCGTGGATATTCTGGAGCTGCTGCGGCAGAAACAGGCGAGCGATGACAGTCTCTCCGCTGCGGAGCTAGCCCTCCCGGACCTGATCATCTATCTCATGACCGAGTGCTATCTCCCGGCGCTGCTCGCACCAGGCAGCGCTGCAGGCGACGCCTTCAGTACTCTGCGGGATTGGGTGAATCAGGTTCGCGGTCTCGACGTCCCCAATGCGCGGCGTGCCTACGAGGCCCTGCTCGCGGCGCTGCCACAGCAGGATGCACGCCGTGCCCGCCTGGCGCAGGCATTTCAGCGCGAGCTGGAGCGCTTAAACGCCCGCATCCCTCCAGCCCCAGTCCCCGTATTGCCAACGTCCGCATGAGAGGAGAGCGCGCATGGCTGTCCGTGTCTATGTGAATCATCTCCGTCCCTGGTACGAGGCTTTTGTGGTCGCCTTCCAGGACCAGTTGCAGCAACTGGCTATCGCTCCGGCGCAACTCCCGGTTTACGACAACGATCCGCCGAACCTGCCGCCGCGCTCTGTCATCCTCTACTTCTCAGATGGCACGCAGCCGCCGACAGAGCCGGACCTCGTTAGCCTACGCCAGCATCTCCAGGCCGGCAGGACCGTCCTTCCAGTGCTGGATACGACCGCCAATGCCACGGCCAAACTCCCAGCCGAGCTGCATCCTTATAACGCCTTCCCACTTGGCACCGCGGAGCAGAACTACACCGGGCTCGTCGATGAGGTGTTGTCGCGCATCTGGCTCAATCGCACCCTGCGTAAGCTCTTCATCAGCTACAAACGCAGCGACAGTCTGGCCATCGCGCGCCAGTTGCACACAGCGTTGACCCAGCGTGGCTACGACGTATTTCTTGACGAAGCCTCGATTGACTACGGCACGCACTTCCAGCAGGAACTCCTGTGGTGGCTCAACGACGCCGATTTTATGCTGGTGCTGGCATCGCCGAATCTGGAGAGCTCGCCCTGGGTCATGGAGGAGATCGAGTTCGCCAATTTCGCCAATGTTGGGCTCCTGGCGCTGCGCTGGCCGCAGAGCGGCCCGACGGCAGTGCTCTCCACTTTGATGCCGGATCAGATCTATGAGCTCACTGGGCTTGTCGGCACCGGAGTAGCGGACACGCAGACCCTGGTCCTAGACGACGTTGAGGCAATTCTGCATAAAATTGAGGAGTACCGGGCGCAGGCCATCCAGCGTCGTCTGCTCGCCCTGCTGCCCTACCTCACCACCAAGCTGAGCGCCCAGGGCCTGACGTTTCAGCCTGCCGCAGGCAGCCTGGGCGATATGGTACTGCCGAGCACGCACCCGTCAGGGGACTCCTACATCCGCGTCTTGCCTTTCCGGCCCACGCTCGATACCCTCTACGATCTGGGGCAGGAACTGCGCGCCCTGGCGGCGCCGCCAGCGCAGGCGTGCCTCTTCTACATGGAGAATGCTCCCAACGACCGGCGGTTCCTGGCCTTTGACTGGGGTCTCGCCCCCGAACGCGCCGGCGAGACCCCGTCGCGCTATCGCTTGCTCCCGTTCACCGGGGAGACGTTTGACCTCGGGAGACTCATGCCATGACCTCACCGCAGCTTCCTACACCATATGCGCCTGGCATGCTGCTGGCACTATTTCAGCGCCCGGCGCTGTTCCTCAGTGCCAGCGATCCGTACCTGAAGGGGCCTGATCTCCTGCCAGACCCTGAAGCCCGCGCCCTCAACGAGGTGTATTACCAGACCCGCCAGCCGGCCCGCATTCGCGATGCCGTGGGCCATGTGTGCCGCTTTGCCTTTACGCGCGGCATCCAGCTCATCTTCGGCGGGCATCCGGCCATCAGTCCGCTTGTCCTGCACGCGGCTCGACGCTTGCGTGCCACCGGACAGGACGACAAGCTGGTCGTGGTCTTTCAGTCGCTGGTTTTCTTCGCCCGGATTCCTCCCGAGACGCTTGACCTGGCTGATTGGACCCATGGCACCCTGCTGTGGACGGCCTCACGGCCAGCCACGGGCACCAGCACCGCGCGCGACGCCAGCCTGACGTGGATGCGCCAGGTGATGGTGCAGTCGCCGAATCTGGTGGGGGCAGTGTTTATCGGCGGCATGGATGGCGTTGAAGAAGAGGCGGCCCTCTTTCGGGCCTACAACCCTGGCCCGATGTTTGCCATCGGCTCCACCGGCTCCGCTGCGGATGTGCTCCTGGACCGCCGGGACGACGTGACCGGGCGGAGCATGACGAAGCAGGCCCTGCGCCAGACGCTGTCGTATCCGCTGGTGATGGAGCAGATTTTTGCGGACCTCGATCTTCTGGGAGACGCCCAACGGCGTTGATGCTCCAGGAGTGGCGTCGGGCATCGACGCCACGTCAGCGGCTGGCCTTAGTGTCTGCGCACACGCGATACGCGCCGCGCCGCGCGCCGGCGACCATATGTGCGGTGCGCTCTATCGTCACCCCGGCGCCGAGGACCTCTTGAAAGACCTCGAGTTCTTTCTCACACAGCCCGGTACACGCCGTGGCTGCGGCGCAGATGGGACAGTGCTTTTCGAGCAGCATGAACGAGCCAGCTGCGGACGCCATCCTGGCCATGGGGCGCCCTGAGGCGGTCCTGCCGTGGGTCGAGCGCTATGTGCGGCGCCTGGCCGACCCACCCACTGCCTCGCAGCCCATCACGCGGGCGCAGTGGCGTGAGGCGCTTGGGGACCGCGCGCGTCTTGCCGATTGGATTACCTTCTTTGATCACGAACTGGCCGAGGCCCCATGGCCAGACGTGGTGCGCCACTGGACCCCGCACCTAGTGCCGGGCCTGATGGCCGCGGCGGCGCACGGGCTGCTGCGCACCAGCCATGCCGTGCGCCGCCTCGCCGATGGGGAGACCCTACAGCGTCGCCATGAACTGGCCCAAGGGCTGGGCTATTGGGCCGCGCGCTATCACATGCTCCCAGGGCGCCCATCAGGCACCGATGCGGGCTGGACCCCGCACGAGGCGTTGGCGCATGTGCAGCGGATTCATGGTCCAGGGTTTGAGGCGCCAGGGAGTATCAGCAACGCCGTGCGTGGGCTGGAGACTGAACCGTCGTTTCTCCCGGTGATTGACCTGGTCAACACGGCTGGGGACCTGGAGCGCTTCCTGTCCAATCTGACGGAGGGATGCACCCGCGTGTATCTGACCCATACCAGCGGGCTCATTGCCTTCGTGCACGCGGTCACCGCCCCGAGTGCGCTGCGGCTCCTGCTCCCCTACCTGGCAGAGGCTGACGCCCGCCTGGCCGCGCGCTACGCCTGGCAAGCGTGTGCCGCCCTCTACGCCTGGTATGCCACCACGGCCATTCCTGCTCCCACCACAGAAAGCCGGGCAAGGGGGCTGTCGCCTTCAGGCGGCAGGGGAATTGCCCGTGGGCCGACAGGCCCAACTCTTCCGGATACGCAATAATAATGCTCATATTCTATGGTATAATTCCTCTATGCAACGAACTATACGTGTAATGCTTGAACCTACAGATACCCAGATGACGATGCTCACAGACACCTATACGGTGTTCACGTCCGCCTTGAACCAGGCGGTCGATATCGGATGGCAGGCGGAGGTGAGTCACGCAACGAAACTGCACTACCTGGTCTACTATCCGGTCAAGGCTGCGCATCCGACACTGGTCAGTGATGTGGTGAACCAGGCGCGGGTCAAAGCGGCTGAAACCCTGCGCAGTGCCTTTGCCTTGCGCAAGCATCCCACGCGCCGCGTGTCGCAACCGCGCAGCGCCGCGTGCCCGCCGCGCTACAACAAAAACACCTACCGTGTTGATTGGCCTGCGCGCACCGTGCGGCTTGCGACAACCGGCGGACGCCAGACGCTCCGCTTTCTTGTCCCAGCCTACGTGGAAAAGTACACGGGCTTGCCGACGGATACGGCTGACCTCATCTCGAAGCGCGGACGCGGGTATTTGCACCTCGTCGTGACGCTGCCTACGCCTTGGTTAAGTACCCGACTAAAAGTTTTTTGACACAATGTTGATATAATACCTCATCAACGTCAAACCACTTTTCGTGGCATATTCCCTACGACCTGATGAGGTGATGATCGTGAGATATGTGCAGCCTTTGACCGACGAGCAACG
>SXGT01355003.1_pt1 | contig 24170 bp, 13 predicted proteins | sample 3176221 | NCBI WGS metagenome assembly SXGT01 (sample SAMN11356862, study PRJNA531348) | freshwater metagenome | isolation source: freshwater sample F1-120 | place: China: Fuxian Lake, Yuxi | collected 2017-12-25
CGCTTCAGAGAAACGCGCGACGGTCCTTGTATCCCAGCAGGCCTTCAAGCCCCCTGTCACAAAGTGTCACGAGACCTTGGAAGGAAGCTGATCCAGTGTGACCAGTTCGCCACACAAATTGTTGTTATATTCCTCGCGGGGGAGGAAGACCTCCCCCGCACCGGTCGCCTGGCGGCGTCCCTCCCCCTCCTCGGCGCTCGATAAGCGCCGGGCGCCTCCAGCGCCGATTCGGAATAAGAGCCCATCGTATTGTTCCTCGCTGGGGAGTAAGACCTCCCCCGCACCGGGGCGCGTCCGGCGCCGATTGTGGGTGAGCGCCGGGCAGGATGACCCTATCATGGCCGCGCGGAGTATCGTCTTGAACACCCATGCCAACCGCATTCCAAGATCTCAACACAAGTCGAATCCTGCTCGCGATCGCCGTCTGGCTCACCTCAAGACTCCTCCTGGCGGTGCCCGAGACGCCGCCTCCGCGAACACCCTGGACCACCTCTCGATTCAAGGGCAAGCCCGATCCGCCACCCCCCTATCGCGCAGAGCTGGCCTTCAACGGAATCAAGTTCACCTCGCCCCTGGAGATCACCTTTGCGCCCGGATCCGGACGCCTCTTTGTGGCTGAACAGGGGGGAAAGATCTTCTCGTTTCCTCATCGAGCCGAGGTCAAGACACCCGACTTGGCCATCGACATCGCCAAGGAAATCCCCGGCACCACGAACGTTTACGGTCTCACGTTTCACCCCGAGTTTGCGAAGAGCCGTCTCGCCTTCGTCTTCTACGCGCTGAAAAACGACGAACCTGACGCAACGCATGTCTCAAGCTTTCAAGTGACCCCCACCGATCCGCCTCGGTTCGATCCCTCGAGCGAAAAGGTGCTGATCACGTGGCGATCGGGAGGCCACAACGGCGGATGCATGGCTTTCGGTCCTGACGGGATGCTCTATATTTCCTCGGGCGACGCCGCCGCGCCTTCGCCACCCGACCCATTCGACACGGGTCAGAACCTCACTGACCTCCTCAGCGTGATCCTGCGAATCGACGTGAACCGGGAAGAGAACGGGCGACTCTATGCTATTCCCGCCGACAACCCGTTCGTGGGTGTTGCGGGAGCGCGGGCCGAAATCTGGGCCTACGGATTCCGAAATCCGTGGAAAATGAGCTTCGATCCCTCGACTGGCGACCTCCTGGTCGGCGACGTGGGCTGGGAGCTCTGGGAGATGGTCTACCGCGTTGAGCGAGGCGGCAACTACGGCTGGAGCATTCAGGAGGGCCCCCAGCCAGTGCGCAAGGATGCGAAACCCGGCCCAACGCCGATCCTGCCACCGCTCACGCAGCACCCGCACACGGAAGCTGCCTCGGTGACGGGCGGACTCACCTATCGTGGAGAGAGGCTGAGCGAGCTTCGCGGCGCCTGGGTCTACGGCGATTACATGACCGGCAAGATTTGGGCGCTGCGGCACGAGGGCAACAGGCTCACAGAAAGGCACGAAATCGCTGACACTCAGCTGCGCGTCGTCGCCTTCGGACAGGACGAGGCGGGCGAGCTTTACTTCCTCGAGCACCAGCCAACCGGGCAAATCTACCGCCTCGTGAAGAATGAAGACGCGAGCACCCAGGGCTCATTCCCCCGCCGGCTGAGCGAGACGGGCCTCTTTGAGAACGTGAAGGACGGCAAGGCAGCCCCAGGCGTCATTGCTTACGCGGTCGCCGCCGAACCGTGGGCGGACGGCGCGGCGAGCGAGCGGTGGCTCGCCTTGCCCGGTGACTCCCGGATCGACGTCACCGATCTGAGACAGTGGAATCTCCCCGAGGGCTCCGTGCTAGCGAAAACGCACCTGCTCAAGGGCCCGACGGCTCGAGCGGGAATCCGTGTTGAGACGCAAGTCCAACACCTCGAAGGCGGCTTCTGGCGCCCTTACACTTACGCATGGGATTCAAAGGGGGAGGATGCGGCGCTCGTCGGCCCCGAGGGCGCAGTCTCGACATTCCAGGTGCCCGACGAGAAGGGTGGCTCTCGAGCCGTCGAGTGGCGATTTCCGAGTCGGACCGAGTGTTCTCTTTGCCACAACCGGTGGGTTCACCGCTATCTACTTGGCTTCCACGGCTTGGGCCTCAACCGCCCGTCGCTCAAGCAGGTGGAAGGGCGGAATCAGATCGAGGACCTCGAGGATCTGGGCGTCTTTTCAAGGAGCGTGCGAGCCCAGATTCCTGATTTGCGCCGGCTCGCCGACCCATACGACTCCACGGCCGATCTGAACGTGAGGGCAAGGTCGTACTTGCACATGAATTGCTCCCACTGTCATAGCTTCGGGGCCGGCGGCACGGCGCTGCTTCAGGTCTCGTTCGACCTGCCAACAGCGAGTACACAGACGGTGGGAGTGAAGCCCTATCAGGGCGAATTCGGCATCCCGGGCGCCTCGATCATCACCCCCGGCGATCCGTACTCGTCCATTCTCTACTTCCGAATGGCGAAGCTGGGCGGCGGCCACATGCCCCGGATCGGATCTCGGGAGGCCGATCCGGGAGGTCTGCAGCTCATCCACGACTGGATCGCGGCCATGCCGACAGCTTCAAGTCCTCCATCTTTCGACAAGGATTTCCAGACAGTGGAAGGCGAGCCCTCGGATGAGACCGTTCGAGAGCTCTTGAGCTCGACTCGGACAGCCCTCGCCCTCGCCAGCCGCATGGGGCGGGACTCCCTGAGGCCAGAGACACGTTCCGCGCTGCTTCGACAGGCTCGAGGGGGCGCAAACGCCGATGTTCGCGATCTCTTCGAGCGGTTCCTGCCGCCCGGAGACCGCGTTCGGCGCCTTGGGACCTCCTTCGAGGCCGCCCAGGTGCTTTCGCTCCAGGGCAACGCGACGCACGGCCGGGAGCTCTTTGCGAAGAGCTCTGCTGCGCAGTGCCGAACGTGCCACAAGGCCGAGAGCGTGGGCAATGCCATTGGCCCGGCGTTCGACGGCATCGGCAAGAAGTATGCGCCGGGCTTGATCCTCGACCACACCATGAATCCCTCCAGGGAGGTCGCTCCAGAATTCTCCACCCACGCGCTCGTCACGAAGGATGGGCTAATATTGAGCGGCCTCCTGGTGAAGAAGACCGATCAGGAGGTAGTCTTGCGGGATGCGAAGGGCACGGACACCACTGTCCCTGCAGCCAATGTGGGACAGCTCGAGCGACAGTCGACGTCGCTCATGCCCGAGTCCCTACTCGCGGATCTCACCGCGCAAGAAGCGGCGGACTTGATCGCCTACCTCTCCACGCTCCGGTGACCTACTGCAAGAGCACGCAAGAATGTCTCTCGGGACGCTCCCCACGCAGGAGGCCTGGAGTCCCGAACACAATCACCAGAAAAGTCCTGTTCTGGAATCGATGCATCCGGCATCTTCTTGAATATGTTCGCAAAACAACTCCCCCTCTTGCTTGCGATTGGATCCATCACCTCCCTCTCGGCCGAGGATTGGCCCCAATTCCGCGGGCCGCGGGGCGACGGGCATTCCATGGAGACCGAGGCGCCATCTGCGTGGAGCGAAACCGAAAATGTCATCTGGCGAGTGCCGATCAACGGCCTGGGCTGGTCCTCTCCCGTGACCCTGGGCGATCGGATCTGGCTCACGACAGCGCTCGATGACGGCAAGTCGCTCCGCGCGATCTCGATCGACAAGGCGAATGGCAAGGTGTTGGTCGATGTGGAGGTCTTCAGCATGGAAAACCCTGTCACGATCCACTCGAAGAACAGCCACGCTTCCCCCACCCCGATTCTCGAGCCCGGCCGTTTGTACGTTCATTTCGGGGCCGACGGCACAGCGTGCCTCGACGCAGGCGGCAAGTCGCTCTGGAAGACCACGCTCAAGTACGCGCATGGACACGGCCCCGGCGGCTCACCCGTAACTCACGGCGACCTGCTCTTTATCACGTGCGATGGAACCGACATGCAATATGTGGTGGCTCTCAACAAGGCCGATGGTCAGACACGCTGGAAAACGAACCGCATGGGACAAATGGCCTACTCGACGCCGGCGGTCTTCAACTGCGCAGGCAAGGATCAGCTCGTCACGACAGGAGGCGACGCCTTCGTTGCCTACGATCCGCTCACGGGCAACGAGATCTGGCGCGTCCGGCACCAGGGCTATTCGCTGGTGCCAAAGCCCGTCTTCGCGAACGGGTTCGTCTTTCTCTGCTCCGGCTACGGCCATCCAGCGATTCACGCGGTTCGGCCGGACGGCAAGGGAGATGTATCCTCAACTCATGTCGCCTGGGTGTCGCAGCGCGGCGCGCCGCTCAATCCGTCGCCGCTTTACCTCGACGGCAGGCTCTACATTGTGAGCGATAATGGAGTCGCGAGCGCTCTTGACCCGAAGACGGGCGAGACACTTTGGCAGGAGCGCCTCGGCGGCGACTTCTCGGCTTCCCCCGTGTATGCAGCCGGCCGGATTTACTTTCTGAATGAAAGCGGCGTCACGACGGTCATCGAGCCCGGCGAGCAGCCGAAGAAGAGCTCCGTGAACGAGGTCAGTGGCCGCACGCTGGCGTCACTTGCGGTCTCGGAAGGAAACATTTTCCTCCGGACCGACAAGGCCCTCTATCGAATTGGAAGCAAGGTGGACCCAAAGTAAGAGCCTGGGGCAGGCGTGACCGGCAGCAGCGCTGCGCAGCCTGCCTCTTGAAGACACATGGACCCGAAACCCGCAACAAGTGGAGCCCAGGAATGAGTAACGTATCGTCGAAGGAAAGCAGCATCTGCCTCTCCGGGCAGACAGCGGTCGTCACCGGTTCGGCGCAAGGACTTGGGTTGGCCATGGCCGAAGCGCTGGCGCGACAGGGAGCCACCGTGGTCATCGCCGACCTCCAGCTCGACAAGGGGCAGGCGGCCGCCGCCCGACTCTGCGAGCAAGGACTCCGTGTGTCCGCAGGGCGTCTCGATATCTCCAGGAGTGACACTGTCCGTCAGTTCTTCCAGGAAACCGTGTCGCGCCTGGGGAAGTTGAGTATCCTCGTGAACAACGCAGGTGTCGGGCAGAACGTGTGTTCAGTCTCGGAGCTCGCCGACGAGGAATGGGACCGCGTGATTCGCACCACGTTGACAGGCACTTTCTACTGTTGCCGCGCCGCAGCGCAGTGCATGGAGCGGCAGGAGTCCGGCTGTATCGTGAACGTGGCGTCGATCAATGGCCAGAACCCCGCGGCGCTGGTCGCGGCCTACAACGTGGCCAAGGCCGGCGTGATCTCGCTGACGAAGACGCTCTCGCTCGAGCTTGCGGCCTACGGCGTGCGTGTCAACGCCGTCTCGCCCGGACCCGTCTATACCGATTTTAATCGCTCCGTAATGGCACAGCGATGCAAGAGCTTGAACTTGACCGAGGAGCAGATGGTCGAACGGATCCGCAGCTCAATCCCCCTGGGGCGGTGGGGCGAAGCGACGGACATCGCCAACCTGGTCACATTCCTCTGTTCTCCTGCGGCAAGCTGGATCACCGGTGAAGTCATCCGCGTCAGCGGCGGCATGGAAGGGGTTTCCGCCGCTCCTCCCAAACGCCCGCCAGTAGCCCGGTAAGGACACCCTCCATCACGCAAGAAGCTCCTCCAGTCTCGAGGGCGGGAAGTTCAGCCCAGCCCCGAGTCTCAACAGGCTGTCAAGACGTCTTTTCAGACTAACCCGCCCTTGACGGGGTCCTCAATCCGTTCACATAGCGCGTGGAGAAAGCGTGCCGCGGGCCCGCCGTCCACCACGCGATGGTCGAACGTGAGGCTCAAGGTCATCAGGTCGCGTGGCACGATCTGATCATCGACCACCGCCGGCTGCTTGTGAATTCGCCCGACGCCGAGGACCGCGCACTCGGGCCAGTTGATGATCGGAGTAAAAGCGTCGATCCGGTACAAGCCGAGATTGGTCACGGTGAAAGTGCCGCCTGCCATTTCGTCCGGGGTCAAACGTCCCTTCCGTGCCTTTTCGATCAGCTCTTTCGACCGAAGAGCCAGCTCGTTGAGGGTTAGCTTCTCGACGTTACGGACCACGGGCACCAGCAATCCAGCCTCGGTATCGACTGCAATGCCCATGTGAATCTCTGAATACAGGACCGTGGCGTCATTCTCCCAACGCGCGTTGAGCATGGGATGAGCCTCGAGGACCCTGGCCGTCTGCTTGACAATGAGGTCCGTATAGCTGGGAACGCAGTGCACATTGGCTGACGGATTCGACCGGAGATAGTCTTGCCGAAAAGCGACCCATGCCGTGGCGTCAGCCGTCGTGGTGAGGGTGACGGGTGCGGTCACTTGCTGGCTTTCGATCATGCGCCGAGCAATCGCACGCCGCGTCGGGGAGTGCGGCAAGCGGCGCTCAATTCTCTGCCCGGCGCCCACCAGCACGTCGCGTTCACGGATGCGTCCCGATCTGCCGGAGCCGGTGAGCTGCCGCCAGTCCACGCCGAGCTCACGAGCCCGGCGCCGTGCTCGTGGTGAGGCGTGCACCGCGTGCCCCACACGAGCGGGGGAGGTAGTCCCCGTGGAATGAGACCCGGCCTCCTGGCCCACAGCCTTCCCGAGAGAACCGGCCGTGCCCGGGGGCGCAATCAGCGAGCCATTTGTCTTCACAGGCATGCCAGCGGGAGACTCGACCCTGCTTGACGATGACTGCGGATCCAGAACTTCCCCCTCGGCGAGGAGATACGCCAGCAACTGTCCCACCTTGACCCTGTCGCCCTGCCGTGGTCCGTCCGAGAGGAGACGCAGGATGCCCTCGTCGAAGCTCTCTATTTCCTGAGCGGCCTTTTCCGACTCGAGGACAAAGAGGCTGTCTCCCTTGCGGACGAGCTCTCCCTCTTGCCGGATCCAACCCAGGAAAGTCCCTTCTTCCATGGACCAGCCCAGACGCGGCACCCTGACTTCAATTCCCATTGGACACCCAACCTCCTGGCTTTGCTTCTCCCACGGGGTATTACTCCTCCACGATCGCGCGAATCGCTTTCATGATCTCTTCCACACTGGGCACCACCGCCTTCTCGAGCGGTGGGCTGTAGGGAGTCGGTGAGAACGCCCCGTTGACCCTCCTGATCGGAGCATCCAGGTCATCAAAGCCGGCATCTGCGATGCACGCAGCGACCTCGGCACCCAATCCGAAGGGAGCAAACGTCTCATCGACGATGAGTAAACGGCCTGTCTTGTGCACAGACTCGAGAATTGTGTCCATGTCGAGCGGTGAGATCGTGCGCGGGTCGATCAGCTCAACCGAGATCCCCTCGGCAGCGAGCGCTTGCGACGCCTCGAGCGATCTGTGAACCATCTGGGCTACAGCCACCACCGTCACATGGCTACCTTCCCGGGTGACGACTGCGCGTCCGAACTCGATCTCGTACGCCTCTTCCGGCACCGGGCCCTTGATGGTGAGCAACTCCCGATGCTCCAGGAACAAGACCGGATCGTCCGAACGAAGTGCGTGCGTCAGCAAACCCTTGGCGTCGAAGGGGCTTGACGGCACGACGACTCTCAACCCGGGAAAGTGGCTGTACATGGAGTAAAAGCTTCCCGAATGATGCGTCGCCGCCGAGTGCCCAATCCCAATGCACCCGCGCAGAAGGAGGGGCATCCGGATCCGACCGCTCGACATGTACTGAATCTTGGCAATCTGGTTCACGATCTCACCGACCGAGTCCAGGACGAAGTCGGCAAACATGAAATCGACCACGGGACGACTGCCCGTCATCGCTGCCCCGCATGCCAACCCGACGAAGCCGCGCTCTGCGATCGGCGTGTCACACATTCGGACTTGACCGTGCTTTTCGTAAAGCCCCACGGTCGTATTGAAATTGCCACCACGTCTGCCAATCCCCTCGCCCAGCACAAAAATTCGTGGGTTGCAGTCCATTTCCTGGGCAAGAGCTTCCCATGTGGCTTTCGAAAACGTCGCTTCGCGAACCGGAGAGACGCCAGGGACCCGGCTCGGGACGGGCAGAGCTTTCGGCGAAGCGTACACGTGAGTTGTTGCGGTGGCCGGATCCGGCCATGGGCTGCCCTCGCCAAACTGCTGCGCCTCGGTGACAAGCGCCGCGATCTCGGCATCAATGGCGTCAAATTCCCCCTGACGGATCCCCACCTCGATTTCCGCGCTGCGGGGGTCGTCCATGACCCGTCGGCGCAACTTTTGAATCGGGCATGACTTCTTCCACGACTCCACTTCCTCTCGCGTCCTGTAGGTGAAGTCGGGCATTCCTTCCGAATGAGCGCGCGTACGGTAGGTGCGGCATTCCAAAAGCGTCGGCCCCCGGCCAGCACGGGCCCCTTGAACCGCGTCACGCGCGGCGGCATAAACGGCCAGCGCGTCATTGCCATCGACCATCATGCCGGGCATGCCATAAGACGCGCCGCGACCTGCGATGTCAGGGTTGGCCGTGGAGTACTTGAGGGGAACCTCGGTGGCAAACTGGTTGTTCTCGCACACGAAAAGGACCGGCAGCTTCCAGATGCCCGCAAGGTTTAGCCCTTCATGAAATGCGCCACTATTGACGGTGCCATCCCCAAAAAAAGCCACGGCCACTTGATCGGATTCAAGGAGTTTGTAGGTATAGCCCGCTCCGGCCGCCTGCAAGATGGAAGGGCCCACGATGCCGCTGGTGCCCATCATGCCAATCTCGGGTGAGAAGAGATGCATGCTCCCTCCCCGCCCACGCGAGCAACCAGCGTCGCGTCCGAAAAGCTCTGCGATCAACTCGCGGGGGGGCATGCCCTTGGCGAGAGCATGTCCATGGCCGCGATGGGTGCTGAAAACCACATCGTCCTTCCGCAGATGTGCGCAGACGCCAGCGGCGATGGCTTCCTGGCCGACATAGGTGTGACAGGCTCCATGGATCAGCCCGCGCTGGTGGGACTTCGCAAGCTGCTCCTCGCATTGCCGGATTAGCTGCATCGTTCGGTAGAGCGAGAGAATCTGCTCGCGATCCGGGAAGTGCCGGGAGATAGCGGCGCCAAGGTTGTGATCACGAGACCCGGGTGAACCCACTGGTGCAAAGGATTTGTCGCTCATGGTTTCAGTCTTGTCAGTTGCATGCGGGTCCTTCCGCGCAGCTTACCGCATCGACGCAGTCGGGAAGACCCTGAATTACATTCCGGTTACCTTGTAAGGCACCGGTGCCCGGATGTGCCAGTGCAAAAGGCAGAGGATCCACGGGTGAAGAACAGCCGACGAAAAGTTCAACGACAGCCTCCCTGCGCCCTGCACGACAGGTCATCGGGGGTAGGATCAAGACCGCAGCCAGGAAACGGCGCAGGGGGAGAGCGCCCCCCGAGGAAGAGGTAGTTCAAGAGGAGAACTGAGTCGGTGATCTCCAGACTTCCGTTGTCGTCCACATCGGCGCTCTTCAAGCAGCCGGGTGGGGATCCGCCATTGAAGAGGTACAGAAGCGCGTGGATGGCATCGGTGATCTGGATCGCCCCGTTTCCGTCCGAATCCCCACGCAGGTAGCGTCGAGTTTCGGGCGCGGACTGGATCGCTCCCATGTCCGCACCGCCCTTGCCGGTTGCCTTGCAAGGAGACAAGGCGCGCAGGGCGTAGTCCCCTGAAGGAGCACTGACGAATTGCGGGTCGATCGAGACATTGCCCACACCGGGCAGGATCCCACCCCCCGTATTGGAGTGGGTCATGGTCAGCGACGAAAGGCTGTCCACGCTCACATCGACGACGTTGTGCCAAACAATCGTGCTGTGGAAGCTTGCGGTGGCTCCCTGGGGCCAACCATCCTTCGAATAGAGCCGGATGCCTTCCTCGCACCCGACGACCGTGTTGTGCCCCCCCTCGCTCAACAGGGTTCCGTTCTTCAGGACTATACCTCCCCCGCAGTCGTATACGAGATTCCCCGTGATGGTGGGAGGACTATTCTCCGGCTGAATCTCGAGGGAAAACGCCTTGTCCGCCAGTCTCCGGACTGTGTTGTCGCGAAGATCGACGGACACTCCCGTGAGGTCAATCCCGTCGTCTCCCCCTTCATCAATCCAGCACCGTTCGACACTTGAACGGCCCGGACCGCTGAAGTCAAAGTCGATGGCGTCCGAGTTGCCAATGAGCCTGCTGAAGGTGGAATCGACAATGATCACCGTGGAGTAGCTCGCGTGCACACCCTCGCCAGTTCTTACAAATGCGCTCTCGCGGACTTCGATGTGCGAATCGACCCCGTCGATGGCATTACCTGCCACATCAATCAACGAACACCTCTCGACCACCAATCTGGAGGAGACGCAGGCGATAGCACCCTGGAGCCCCCTGACATTCTGCGCGTGCAGCACATCGCAGAAACGCATTGTGTGCGTGGGGCTCGCGGCGGTGGCGCCCGTGGTCTGGAAGGAAATACCTCCCCACCGGCCCTGGCAACCGATGGGCCTGAAGAGGATGGGTGCCGCCTCTGTGCCGATCGCCTGGAACTCTCCCTCGACGATCACTGGAGCGTCTGGGCCCCCCAGGACCAGCGTCCCGGGCTCAATTTCCAGTCGAGAGCCAGCGGGGATGGTGACGGCCCCCGTGAGCAGGTAAGGCCCTTCGGCCGCTGTCCAGCGGGTAATCCCTGACAAGATTCCCTGCGCAGTGGACGGGGGGCCTGGCCATCGAAAGATAGAGATGGTTTTCGACTCGATTCGGCTTCCAGTTCCCTTCTCTCCATCAAACGCCTCCAGAGCGATACGGTTCTCGCCACTCAAGATCGACACGTTCGCGCTCCAGGAAGCGCCAACAGGGTCGTACGGCACGAGAACCCCACCGACCTTCACCGACCGGGTCTGGGTAGCCCGCGCCGTGCCTGAAAGGCTGATGGCATCTGCCACAGCGTACAGGTTCGTGCCGCACCCGAAGGCTCCACTGACGGGGCCTGCGGACAGCTCCAGGGGAATGTTCCAGTCGACAAATCCGATCCGGTCCGCGAGAAAAGAGTCGACCAGGTCAGTCGTATAGAAACCAAGGAGTGGCTCCAACAACGACAGTCGCTTCTTGAGCTCACGGCGCTCTCCCACGCCGGATCGAATATCGACGATGTGGGCGTAATAAAGAGGGGCGAACCTCGGGTGCGTCAGGAGTCGTCGGATGGAGGGGAGCTCGAACAAGTAAAAACGCTGGGCCGCATTCGAGAACGACTCATCAAGGTCCCAGGGAAGGATGAGCCATTTCCCGGCATCAGGACGTGACGAAGTGGCCGGAACACGGTAGAGGAAGTAATCCTCGCCCGCCCTGTTGTAGATTCCTCCGTCTCCGTTCGACACGAAAGACTGCAAGGCAAAGTAACGCAGCCACTCGGCAGTGTCGATGACGCTTTCGATCGCCTGGGGGAAAAGAGTGTCAGGAGTCTCGACAGAATCAAACGTCCTGCACAAGGCCACGATATCCGCGTAGTCTCCTTCCTCCCGGTTGCTGTGCTTTTTGTAGTAACGTTTGTAATCACCCTGGCTTGGCCCGTAATAGCTGAGGTCGCCGGAACGGAAGTCGAGCTCCCCCGTCTCCGGGTTAACGTTGGGATCAAGCGCCCGATAAAGATTGCCGGAGTCGCTCGATCCCCCGAAGTAGCGGGACAGAAAGTCGGAGTCGAAGCTCTCCTTGTAAACGTAACTTGAATCCACCCTTCCCTGGAGGGTCAAATTGACCATCCACGTTCGGGGATAGGGCATGCCGGCGCGCCGAAAGAGATCCGCGACCAGAATCTCGCGTTCGGCGTGGGAGGCATTCAAGTTCAAGTGCTCGATGGACTGGAAGGTACGCTCGGCGGGGAAGTCTATCCGGAAGGACTTGCGGGGGTCCTCGCGCGTCTGACCCCCGCGGTAACGAATTCCGGCGAGGTGCCGAATCCGGGAGTCGCCGTTCGTCTTGACCGAGATGAAGGTGCACGGCAGCAGGATGTCACTCGACACTGGCCGCGCCTCGAGCTCGGCGCTGTCCGCCCTCGTCAGGATGACGTGGTAGTTATCCGAGCCATTGGAAAGAGGCGGGCTCGCGAGGGCCTGCAGGAGGAAAAAAGGGCCCTCGAACCCCGGGTACGGCGCCACGGCAGGAGCTTGCGGAACCACGAACACGCTTCCTTCCACGAGGCGTGCTCGCACCTGGAATGCGACGACAGCCCCGTCAGGCTGTGGCGGAAGGAGCCCGGAAAATTCACCGTCGAAAGCCGAGTCATCGACGGAGAGCCCATCGTCCGAAAGAGCCACGGCTCCTTTCGCGGCGCTGCTCTCGCGATGCCACAGGGCCTCCACGCTCTCCACCCTTCCCGTCGATGACACCCGACACCGAATCTTGATCGGCTCGAGCGGTCCCGGAACCGCCGGTGCATGAGAGACGTCGTCAATGACCGCACTGGGGCTCGCATCGAGGGATAAGTTTGCGGCCCCGGGAGTCCCGCCGAGGGGGCCCACTGCCCAGGCGGCCCCGTGGCGGTTGTCCAGGCGGGGATTCCTGAGCTCGATACTCCGGCCCGTACCGTCTGCCCCGTGGGGCCACGAGCTTCCCAGGAACGTTCCGTCGTCCTGGCCATCGGCGCTCGAGAGATCATTGAATGGCGTGCCGTCCCCGTACTGGACCCGGTCCACCCGGTTTCCAATCGCGTCAAGGAGGTGAATGGTGTCGGATCCATGGGAAAGCCGCCTCTTCCAGTCACCGACGACCCTGGTTGCCTCGAATCCGGGGTGAGCATCAAGGAAGGCTGCCCGCGAGGCAGCCAGCACGAGGAATTCACCCGAGGAGAGCCTGGTTGAAGACAAAATCTTGAGATCGACCGCCTTGCCCACGCTCCACCCAGCGAGTTCGATGGGAACGGCGCCGTGATTGTGAACCTCAATCCACTGGAGGGCATCAGAGCATCGCTCCGCGCAAGGGCTCGTGGGTGGAACGTAAGGAGGGTGGAAGTAGACCTCGTTGATGGTGACAGCGGACAGAGCCGGAGCCTCATTGGGCCTGCCAGGGCTCGGGGTAATTCCTGCAAAGCCATCGTCGTCCCCGTCGGGATAGCGGCCAAAACTTGAACCGTGAGAACCAGGCCTGCCGGCCCTTGTGGACAGGGCGTCGACAAACCGTGCTAAACCTCCGGATGCGCAAGCAATAGCCAGCACGTGGGTGACCCCCTCGAGGGATACCGGGAATCCGAGCTCGCTGTCGGAGAGCAGGAGTCGCCCTCGAGCTGCGATGGATACAGCTCCGGGGATATCAAAGCGGTGACCGGCCGAATCGAGGATGGCGTGGCGAGAGAGCGAGAGCACCGTGTCGGTGGGGTTGTAGATCTCAATGAATCCAAAATCCCCGGGCTCCGTGGGCTTCACCTCATTGATGACGGCGCGCACCGAAAGTTCTTCCGCTGGTGCACTCCGACCGCAGCCGGTTGCACGAGAGTTTGGTCCACCGGGTGTGCCGCCCACAAGGAGACTCGCGACCCAGCTCCCTGGAAGGTCCAGCATCACGCCTGGATTCCAGAGCTCGAGCGACGGGCCTGACCCGTCCGGCGACGAAGGCCACGCTCCGCCGTCCCCGTAGTGCAGGCGGCAGATCAATTCTCCCCGGGCGTTTTCAAGAGTGAGGATTTCACCGTCGTTGTCAAGTTTTCCCGTAAAATCGCCCACGACATTGGCAATCGCATGGCGGGACCTCGCATGGGCGGCGTTGGGGCTCACCACGAGGTACGACCTGGGCTCCATCAGCGTGCCGGGCGGAAAGACAAACGAGATGCCCTCTGTGAACCTCCACCCCGCAAGGTTCACCGTGGTAGGCCCATGGTTCTCGAGCTCGACGAACTCGTCCGCGGCCTCTCCACTGAGCGGGCCGTAGTGGATCTCGCTGACAACCACGTCAAATTCTCCGGACAGGGCGGCCGGTGAATGCGAGACCACTGCGGCGAGTGTCAAGAGAGCGAGGGCACGTGCGGGCAAGAACCTGACCATGGAATGCTTCAACCTTTGATGCATGCGAGAGAATCGGGTGTCGAGTCCACTCCTCGCCCGGGGAAGGGAGGCTCCAGGGGAAGTCCCTCCAGACCTGAATCAGGGCACCCGTGCGACCGATTGGATCCAGGGAGTACTTTGCGGCACCGGGCCGTCCCAGGATGGGCCTGGCCCCCGGCGTGTCGACAAGGACGAGGTTACCACGGAACCCCGAGCGTGACAGGTTGCCCAGCTGGCTTTCCGGGGTTCTCACGACCAACCGTGGGCGATTCACGCACCTTCAAGAGGCTGGACGGTGCTCCAAGAAGCCCCACGGCGGCCACCCTCCCGGTCTCGAGGGACTCATTGTATACCGCACGCGGGCAGTGATGAGCCCTTTTGCGGCCTGCGAAAGGTTGCGGCTGCTCGCGCCAGAGGCGCCCGGCGCCCATCAGGCGCCGAGGAGGGGATTTGTGGCGAGCTGGCGCTGCCGCAAACGGCTCGAAGGGAGCCGGCGCCAGCGCAGCGTGCGACCGGAGGGGCCGCGTGGCGTTGTTGCCTCCACCCTCGCTCCGCTCGGAGGCGAGCCGGCGTGGAGGAGGCCCGGCGCATCGACACCGTCGTCACTGGTGAACAGGATCTTGGCCAGGGAAGGGTCCAAATCCTGTGCGCCAACCCGGGCGAATCAAGGGCAGGCAGCAGTCAAGCACAGCGGGAACGCGTCGGTCGTCGGATCGTCGCCGCAAGTCAACGGACCCGGCGGCGGCGGCGCCGGACCGCCGCCGAAGAGGAAGTTGAGGACGAAAATGGGATCGGCGATATCGACGTGGCCATTGTCATTGGCATCGGCGGCATCGAGGCAGAGCGGCTCAGGGCCGCCCAGGAAGAGAAAACGCAGCTCAAAGACGGCGTCGGAGAGGTCGATCCTTGCCGAGCCGTTGATGTCGCCCCGCAAGAATCGCCGCGAGCCGGGCTCCGAGCCGCAGGAAATGAGCGGGGAGCCGTAGCAGCCGGACGTGAAGAACTGCAGCACCGCTTGGTCGTCCGCGTCCACGTTGCCCACGGTGATTTGCGTCGTATCGCCGGCGATGGTGCCGGCAAAGTCGAGAAGCGAGCTGCCCGGCCGGCGAATGTAGATGTCGGCGAATTCCGACGGCTGAGCACCCACCAGCCATGTCGCCGTCAGCGTCCTGGCCGCCGCATCGCGCTGGCAGTGGAGGTTCAAGATCGGCTCGCGGTGAGGGCTTGAGGTCAGCACCTCGAGCGTACGCACCTCCGTCTCCGCCACCCCGCTGGCACACACGCCCCGCACCTGAAAGGTGTGCGGGCCGGGCGCAATCGGCTCGACGAAGTGAAGCGTGCGCAAGAAAGCCGTGGTGGCCACCTTGACGCCATCGACGAGCACCTCCCAGGCGCTGTAGTCGGCCGCACCGGCCACCCAGTCGATGAAGACGCGGCTTTGCTGGCCGTAAAGATCCTGGCAGACGCGGAAGGCAGACGGCGGCAAGCAAGTGGGCCCTGGGCAGCCGGCGAGCTCCGAACCGTAACAATTGGCGTCAAAAAACTGAAGTCGCAGACGGTCGCTTTCTTGGGCGCCGTTGACGGTGGTGGACGTTGCTTTGCCGTCAAGGGTGGTGACGTAGACCAGGCCCAAGACGCCGGCTCGGCGCACGTAGACGTCGATGAAGATCGACGGCCGAGCGCCCAGCGTCCAGGTGGCCTGCAGCCGGTTTTGGGCAGCGTCGAATTGGCAGTCGATCGCGCTCGCCGGCTGCGCGTGCGGAGTCGCCGCTAGCACCTCGAAGGTTTTCTCAGCGCGCGTCGAGGAGGTGTCGGCGCAGACGCCTTCGACGGCGAAGGTGTGCTGTCCCGGGCCAAGCTCGTCGAGGTAACCCAGTCGCATGTTCCCTGGTCCTTCGCCGGCCAGGGCGCCGTCGAGGTAGACGCGCACCTTGGTGTAGCTGGTCTCGCCGTTGGTCCACACCAGGAAGACGCGGCCCTGGGCGCCGTACTCGTCCTGGCAAATGCGCAGATCCTTGGGCGGCCTGCAAGTCGTCTGCGCCGCAAGCTGGAGGTGGCACGCCAGAGAGACCAAGACCCAAGCCAGCACACAATGTTTCATGGGGCGTCTTTCTTCGCCAAGCAGGTTCCGTTACAGGCAAGCGTTTCGTCCCGCCACGGCAGGGACCAACAGCTTACCATACGAACCTCGAGTGACATGGGCGCCGGCGTTTGACCGCCGGACGCCGGAGACCGTCGTGCTGATCACCACTCCAAGCGCCCTTGAGTCGCTTGCCCGCGAGCTCAAAGCCCTCGGCCGCTGTGCCCTCGACACGGAGTTCATTCACCAGACTCAGTGGCCGGTTGACTCTGAAGTCAGCTCGGGCGAGACTTCCTGTCGATGAGTCCTGCTCCTCTTCTCCGGCCTTGGAGTGGCTCGCCTTCCTCCTGGCTGCAGTGCCGGCGCTGGCCGCTGGAGAAGCTACGCGCGATCGCCAATCCCCTCGGGAAGTTCGTCGGATTGCAGGCCGCTCATTTCCACGGTCCAGGGATAGCGGGTGCGGCGCGGGACCTGATCAATGCCATGGCTCAGCGCCAGATCGCTTTCGCGGCGCTCGGTATCCGCCTCCACCGCCTCCTCGACGGGCGGCCGCCAGGGAGACGCACGAAGACGGCGCCCGTCTGCCTGTGGCGATACTCCCGTTGCCCGTGCGCGTTCTCTCCCACGTAGGCGAAGAGATATTGGCAGCGGATCCAGGACCAGATGGACTCCCAGGCCAGCGCCACGGTCACGAACACGAGGATCCCGGCGGCGAGGACGACGAACCGCTGCTTGCTTCCTCGCGTCATCGAGACCTCCAGAGTTGTCTCTCACCGGGCTCTTGCCCTCGACCTGGCCCTCGCGCCGCGATCCGCCGCCAGGCCGCCCCGGCTCAAGCCTCGCGAGCGCGCGCTCGTGGCCGTCGACGAAGTGGCGCTTGCCGCGCTGGACAACCCGGTGGCCTTCGGCTCTCAGGCGCGCGCAGCTCGTCGATCGTGGCGAGCTTCCCCCCCGGGATGCGCTTCATCAGCGCATCGACCTCGACCGGTGCCGGGTTGACCATGGTGCCGGTGTCCCAGCGTTTCGTAATGCGCCCCTCGACGGGACCGACCCTGGGCAGGCCCTTGTCGTTGAGGAGCTTCTCGCGCCAGCTCTTCCGTGTCTTTGCCATGGTCGGTCTCTTTCTCTGGCTTGGTGATTCATAACGAACTCCTCCCCAGGACAAGACTTCCTTCCGCTCCCAGTCCAACCAGAGAAGATCCCTTGACTACCGTGGGTAGCCCCTGGGCGACACTCAGAGGGAGCTTGGGCGACATTTCCTATCGATCCGTGCCTTCGAGGGGACCGCTCCTACACGCCGTCCAGCCCAGCGAGCATCCGCTCGATCGACCAGATGACGAGGGCGACGAGGAAAGCGTAGACCACAGTGCGCGCGGCGAGGCGAAGGAGCCCCCGGCGCGAGAGCGGGCCCAGCTCGGCCCAGGAGAGCTTTCCCAAGCCGGCGGCGAGCATCGCAAGCCCAAGGACGTTCGTCAGGAGGTAGACCACGACGGCGGTCACTTTGAGCTCGACGGGCGCGCCGAGGGCGCGGAGGACATACGCGGCCGCAATCGAGATGGGGATGTTCGTGAAGGCGTCGTTCCAGGCCGTGAGGGGCGAGAGCCACCAGCCGACGAGGGCCACGATCGCCCAGCGCCTCCGCTCGGGCGGGACCGCAGAGAGGAGGCGCGTCCACGCCCTCCGCCGCAGCTCCTCGGTCATCGCGAGGCGCCCTCGGGCTTCTTGTCCGGCTTCGGCGCGGCGAAGGCAAAGAGCCTCTTCTCGGTCCGGACGAGGAGACGTCCATCGGCGATGGCGGGCGTGGCCGCGATCCGGTCGCCGAGATCGTTCGTGGCCCGGACCTGCCAGTCTGGGCCCGAGGCCGAGACGACCACAACCTGGCCGCCGAGACTCGACACATAGAGGTTCCCGCCGCCGATCACGGGCGAGGCGTAGTAGCTGCCTTCCGCCGGGAGGCGCCCTTGCTTCTCGACCTTGCCCGTCCTGGCATCGAGGGCGGTGAAGATCCCGCCGTCCTTCACCATATAGAGGTGACCCTCGTGGTAGACCGGCGTGGGAACGTAGGGGATCGCGCGCTCGTAGGTCCAGGCAACGGACATGGCGGCGCTTCCGGGGCTCTCGCGCCGGAGCGCGATGATCGAGTTCTTCGCGCCGTCGAAGATGCGCGCCATGTTCTCCCACTCGGCGCGGGTGATGAAACCGTCCTTGTCGGCGTCGATCTGGAGGAAGCGCTGCTTCATCGCGGGCTCCGTGACCTCCTCCTGCGTGAAGCGGCCGTTCTTGTCGGTGTCGTTGGCCTTCGCGTATTCCTCGAAGGGCTGCATGGAGACCCGCTCGCCGGGGTCCCCGCCCGGCGAGAAGGAGGCCATGTAGAGGAGCCCGCCGCCGAGGACCGGCGTCGGGTTCACGATGCGGGCGAGGCCGCCCTTGGACCAGAGCTCGCGGCCGGTCTCGATGTCGTAGCCCTTGATCCACACGGTCCCCGCCACGACGAGCTGCCGCGTGCCGTCCGTGTCCCAGAGGATGGGCGTCGAGAAACCGCGAGGAAACTCGGGCCTTTCGCTCCGCCAGCGTTCCCTGCCGCTGGTCTTCTCCACGGCAAGGAGGAAGGAGCCCAGGTCCTGGTCGCAGTTCAGGATCACGAGCTCGCCCGCGATGACGGGCGAGCTGGACTGGCCGAAGGGGTTCTTGAAGGGGCCGAGCGGCATCCGCCAGAGATCCCTGCCGTCGGGCTCGTAGCACAGAAGCCCATAGGACCCGAAGAACACCACGACTCGTTCGCCGTCCGATGCGGGCGTCGAGACGGCGGGGCTCGATGTGTCGTGGGTCTCCTCGATCCTCTCCGCGGGCGCGGGCTTCTCCCAGAGGAGCTTTCCCGTCGCGCGGTCGAGAGCGATCGTGACGAGGTCCTTCTCGCGGAGCCCCGTCAAGTAAATGCGGCTCCCCGCGACGACCGGCGAAGACATGCCGGCCGGGAGCGCCGTCGACCAGACCGCGTTTTTCTCGGGACCGAACTCGACGGGAAGGTCCATGGCCCCTTCGGCCACGCCCGCGCCGTTGGGGCCGCGGAACTGCGGCCAGTCGGCGGCCGGGAGCGGACGGCGGGAAGACAGAATCGCGACGAACGTTATCCAGCGCGTGACGTTTGACATCTCCTGCTCCGAGAAAATAGCTCCTTCTCCAACCGTGGGCGGGCACCCATGATATTCAAAATGCTCTCGGCCGTCACCGGAAAAGCGCACGAGTAGATGCCGAAAGAAAAGGGAAAGACCGTCGCCTCGTGAGCATGGCCCTCGCCGCAGCCGGCGTGGCGCGCCCTGGAGTGGTGGTATCTACGGAAGCTCGGCCCGGCCGACGAGTCCACGTGCAAGGAATGCGTGGAGGGCCTCGTCAGGGACTTTTCTGCCAGCGATCGATTTCCTGGCGCTCCTTTGGAGTAGATCCTGCGCGCTCGGGGTGATTGGGCGTCTCCCTGACCACGGGCACTCAAGGCGCGTGGTCGGCCGACGAGCGAAGGTGTCTACCCCGGCACCGAGGCTGCCTGGATCGCCCCCCCGCCCATGGATAAACAGTACACCGAGGACCCGGGCGGACTGCTGAAACGAGCTCCTCCCCAGGACAAGACTTCCTTCCGCTCCCAGTCCAGCCACGAAAAACCCCTTGATCCAGGAAGGAGCCAGGGCAAGATCTCCTTTCGGCAGATGGCCTCTGTGTACCTCCCCCCGGCAAGGTTCACCGTGGTAGGACCATGGTTCTCGAGCTCGACGCACTCGTCCGCCGCCTCTCCGCTGAGCGGGCCATAGTGGATCTCGCTGACCACCACGTCAAATTCGCCGGACAGGGCGTCCGGTGAATGCAAGACCACTGCGGCGGGTGTCAAGAAAGCGAGGGCGCGTGCGGGCAAGAAGTTCAACAAGCTGCTAACAATGGAATGCTTCAACCTCCAATGCACGTGAGAGAATCGGGTGTCGAGTCCACTCCTCGCCCGGGGAAGGGAGGCTCCGGGGAAAGTCCCTCCAGAAACAGAAAGGTGAGCAATCGCACCGCGTCTGAAATTTCGAGAGTGCCGCGATCATCGACGTCCGCCGCATCAAGGCAGTCGAGCTGGATTCCTCCCACGAACAGAAAAGTCAGGATGGCGATCGCATCGGAGATGTCCACCTGCGAATCCCCATTGACATTTCCACGAAGGAACGGCTCGAGCCCGCTGGATGCCCAGATGTAGTGGTCCTTCTTCCTCACGGCGCTTGTCGCGAAACCGAACACCTCGAGCGTCACGGAGTAAGATCCGTCTCGAAGGTAAGTGTGTCGCGGGTGCTGCTCGGTGGACGTGACCCCATCACCGAAGCTCCACAACCACGCTGTCACCCAGCCGGCACCATGATCCCTGAAGTCCACCGAGAACGGCAAGAGGCCCCTCGTGGACGAGGCGCTGAATTCAGGAAGCAGGACCCCGTCAACCTGAACATACTGGACTCGGGTCCTCGTGTCCCGGGTTCCGTTCGTCGCCGTCGCAGTGAGGCTCACCGCGTACGTTCCCCCCGAAACATAGGAGTGCGTGGGATGGACCGACGAGCTCGTGCTACCGTCTCCGAATTGCCACTCATAAGAGCCCGCTCCCCGGGACTGATTGACGAAAGCCACGTCAAGAGGAGCCGGTCCCGAGAGCGTTGTGGCTTCAAACTCGGCTCGAACGCCCTCGGTCGCAATCACGTGGTCGACCTCCGTGTGCTTGTTCGAGCCTCCAGGGCCTCTTGTGGTCAGCTCTACCGTGTAGGAGCCAGGCTTCCTGTACACATGTACGGGACTGCGCTCGGCGCTCGTCTCCCCGTCTCCAAATTCCCAGAAGGTGGACTCTGAGTCCGTGGAGGTATCCGTGAACTTGACCCGCAACGGAACGACCCCGGTACGGTGAGACGCGACGAAGGATGAGGAAGGAACCTGACTGACATCGGGCGCAACAACACGGATCTCGCACGTCGGACCCTCGCGCTGAGTCCCCTGCACGACGGAGGCGACTTGAAACGTCGTGGCGACTCCTGGCGCAGCCTCGAGGGAAACCATTACGCTGGTCGCATCGCCCGGCAACGTCCCCTCGATGACTCCGTTTCGATACAGGTGGATCGCCGTGTAAGTGGCGCCATTCTCCCATGAAAGCGCCGCGGTTCCCCCGGAACGATGGCAGGCCAGATTCTTGATGTCCAGAACCTCCAGGACGTCGAGGACGTTCGATAGGTATTCGTAACGCGCCTCAACGTACTCCTTCAGATTCTCGATGTGAAAGCTATAGGAATCGCGCTGCTCGTAGGGGGGAGTCCGCGCCCAATCAAGGGCCACCTCGTCGGAAAGCTCGCGGGCCATGGCCTCGATGAGGGGATTCAACACTCCAGGGTTGTAGAGCAGCTCAAGGAGCTCGCGGAGGCGTTCGCGATATTCAGTCTGGAAAAACCTTGTCCCGAGAAGAAAGGCATCCACCACACCGTTCCAGGCCCTGCTGGAGCACTTCGGCTTCGCCGAAGTGCCGAACAACAATTGCGAATCCTTGAACATGTCATACCGGATGGTGTCATTGTAGAGACCGGTTCCGCCCGCATGAAGGATGCCCGGCTCGCCCGCCATGACGGGTACGCACTCGTAGTTCCGTCCGTGGGTCAAGTCCCGGTCCCACGCCAGAAACCTCCAGGTGCCCCTGGGATCTTTCTCTCTTGCATGGATCAGATAGTTGTGATCGGCGCTGTCACAGTCGTGAAGGAGCTGAGTCACCGCGAGGTAGTTGAGGAAGGACTCCACGTTCATGTTGGAGAGGATGTGCTCCACGAGGGCTTCGCCCTCGAGCGTATTCATGCGGCCCAGGAAGCTTCCGAGGGCCTCAAATCCCCGAGTCGAGCTCTCATACCTTGCCACCTCGAGCTCAAAGGCATTCGTGTCTCCCCTGGCATCGCTGTAGGCTTTCCAGAGCCAGCCGTCTTTTCCCAATCCCACGCGCGAGAGCCACTGTTTCTCGCCAGCTTCCTCGACGTGCAGGTAAAGCCCTCGGTAGGCCCCATTCAGATAGAGCCGCACGTGCCAGGACTCCACAGAGGCCTCCCCTGCGTCCCCGAAGGCCTTGTAGGAGAGCCATTCCCGCAGAAAGGTCTTGTCGGTATAGGATCCGTCAATGTTGATGACGTCGACTTCCGGGTGATTTTCGAAGGGCGGCAGGAAGCGGCGGTCCTTGTTGAAGTTCACCCGCCACTTCTTCTTGGGGCTATTCAACGAGGTCTGCCCGTGGTGACGGACTCGCACATTGTCATAGACCTCCCCGTCGCAGACGAATGTCGCAGGCCTGTACTCGGTCACGTTTTCGTTGAGGTGCGGGGGATTCCCTTCAAGATACGCCTCATCCACCAGGAGGTAATAAACAGGCGCCTTCGAGGACGTCTGGCCCCTGTTGGAACGAAGCTGGAAAGAGGGCCTTTGACCCTCTGGTTCCACGAAAAAACCAAGTTTTTGGGTGGGATTGCCGGGGGAAGGGCAACGCGTCTCCTGACCCACGCTGTCCCTCGCGGTGAACCAGTAACGGACCACCTGGCCGGCAGGAAACCTCCCGATGAAAACCCCATGAAGCCCGTCTCGAGCCAGCCCGTCTCCGTGCGCTCCGTCATCCTGCATCTCGGCCGTCACGACTTGCATTGAGTCTTCCCAGTGCGCTGTGACGGTTCTCGTGGCGGCGTCATCCCTCACCCTTGCGAGGAGGAGGACGTCGGTGGCTGGACCCGGACTCCTCGGTTCGTGCGCCACTGGATGGATAAAGGGGGGGAGATCTTCTGAGAAGACCGTGTTTCTTCTTCCCGGGGTCGCCAGGCAACTCCTGGCTTCGATCTTGAATGAGCCAACGCCAGATGAATCGCCAAGCCCGCAGATGAGCGCCTGCCCCGGGCGGGTCAAGAGCGCGTAAAACTCAAGTGTGTAAGACGAGCCAGGGCTCAGGGAAAGTCTCTCCTGCGTAATGCTTGCCACGGAAAACCGGCCGGCGTCCTCCGCGACAACCTTCAAGCTACGCTCGCCACGGAACGTATTTTCACTGCTGGGGCCCGACTCGCTGTGGCTTCCCGTGGCAATCCAGGGAGAAAACGCCGTGGACTCAAAACCTCCATTCTGAATCACGTTGAACGCCGGATTCGCAGATGGATAGAGCTTCACCTCATCGATGTAGGCCGTTCCCTGTGAGGTCAGATAAAGATGGAGAGTGGAAGAGGTCGCAAGTCCCGAGACGGTATGACGAGTCCATGCCGGGGGCAGTTCGCTGGCAGCCCAGTTGGCCGGGTCATCGCTCTCGCGATTAGGACTTCGGCGTTCGAGCGATGGGCCCAGCCCGTCCGCAAGGACCGGCCAGGGAGGCCTGTCGTCGTAGATGAAGTCCTCCACCTCGACCGGCGGCACCGCGGCGTTTACCAGGCGGATCCTTTCACCCCCCATGTCGAGGGACGTGGAGGCATCCCAGTTGCCGACCGTGTTGGTGATGCCATGAAGTTGACGAATCCGATCCTCGTCGGCGCAGACGACCAGGTACTCTTCAGGTCCAAGGCTGATGTCCGGAAAGGTGAATCGGATTCCCGAGGTGAATTGGAACCCCGCGAGGCTGCACGTTTGGGTCTTGCTGCGATTAAAAATCTCGATGAACTGCTCCCGAGGATCATCCGTCACAGGATGGTACTGAATCTCTGTGATAACGATATTCGCGGCATCATCCGCACGAGCCTGCCGCGGAGAACACAAACTCAGAAGAATCCAGATCGAAACAGGAACGTACCACGCCCGAAGAACAGGTCGAATCGCTCCAACTTGATCAAGACCCAAAATTTGACCCATGGTGGATTATAAAGCGGCGTTCTTGAAAAACGGAAGCCAGGACCGACCGAACCTCTCACCCCCGTCCAGCGGGAGAGAGGACCTGTAAAATTCCAGGAGTCAACCTGCCGCCGCGAGGGTAAGATCTGTTCGTCTCGGAGAGCAGGGGTTCCCGAGGAGGTCCCGGAGGGCTCATGGCAGTCTCGATTCCATCCACCTGGAGCACGGCTCAAGCCGCGCTTCGGACGACCACGGCGAGCTCTTTCAGCCTCGCGCTCCTGGCCATTGTGGCACGTCCCGCGATCTGTGTCGCCGGGGACCCCGTCGTCTACAGGATCGAGGGAACGGACTCGGCCCAGCAACTGGGAGGGTC
>SXGT01327046.1_pt1 | contig 24160 bp, 18 predicted proteins | sample 3176221 | NCBI WGS metagenome assembly SXGT01 (sample SAMN11356862, study PRJNA531348) | freshwater metagenome | isolation source: freshwater sample F1-120 | place: China: Fuxian Lake, Yuxi | collected 2017-12-25
GACACCACCCGGCCCCCGGGCCCGTAGCTGAACTTGTTGGTCTTGGTCCCGTTCACCCCCGCGAACACGAACGTCGACGAGTCGGTCGCCGGGTTGCCCTCGGCGTCGTAGGTCAGGTTCGTGGTGAGCACCCCGCCGGGGTGGGCCGCCTGGCACAGCTTGCCCACGCCGTTCACGCACGTGTCGTACGTGAAGTTCATCAAACCGACGCCGAACAGCGTCGCATCGGCGCCGGAGAGCGCCCGCGGGCCGACGCTGCGGGTCTTCTCGCGGCCCAGCTCGTCGTACGTGTAGCTGTTCGTGTAGAGCGCCTCGGAGCCGAGCGGCGCCGGCGCGCGCTCCCAGTCCAGTTGCCCCCCCGGCCTGTAACCGTACGTCCACGTGCGGCCGGCGCGCACGATGCGCGTGCGGCGGCTGCCCAGGTCGTGGACCAGCTCGGTGACCACGCCGTCGGGGTTCTGGATCTGGCGGACGTTGTCGTTGGCGTCGTACTGGTAGGTCGTCGCCGCGTAGGTCTGGGCGGCGGTGAATTCACGCACCTCGATCAGGCGACCGTACCGATCGTGGAAGAGGTCGGTGCGGGCCGCGGAGCCGAGCTGCGAGCCGGCCACCTCGGTGCGGGTGTGGACCAGGCCGTTGTAGGCGAGGTCGATGCCGCTGGCCACGGGCCCGCCCAGCGCGGGACGGCGCATCGACGTGGGCCGGCCGAGGCTGTCGTAGCCGTACGTGTACGTCACCGTCGCGGTGTTGTTCTGCGACGGGTCGGGCAACGTGACCGCGACGAGCGCGCCGCGGTGGTCGTAGTCGTAGGTCGTGATCGCCGGCGCGTTGCCGCCGGTCGCGACGATGATCACGTCGGGACGGCCGCGACCGTCGAGCTGGGTCTCCTCCTGCGTCCACTGCGAGCCGCCGTAGGCGACGAGCGCGTTGGTCTCGACCTCGGTCCGGGCATTCCCGATGACCTGGTCGGTGTACTTGAACATCGACACCTTGGTCTTCTGCCAGACCGGATTCCCGGCGACCTCGCGGTTGACCCAGGTGGCCACCGGCCGTCCCAGCCCGTCGATGTCGGTCCAGCTCTGTTCGGCGTTCATGCAGCCGGTGCCACACGAATAGGCGCCGGGTCCGATCTCCCGGATGACGACACCCGTGCCGGGCTCGTAGGTGCGCGCGACGAGCTGGACCTTCTCGTTGAGCGTCGTGATGTTGAAGCGCCGCTGCGGATCGTAGCCGTAGGTCTCGACGAGGCCGGTCGCCTGGTTGTTGGGCGACGTGCGGGTGAGCGTCACCCCGGTGGCCATGTCGTAGGTCCACGAGGTGACGGCGTGGTCGTAGGGCGCCGTGTCGCGCTGGAAGAAGACATCGCTCGAGGTCATCACGCGGTTCGTCGGGTCGAACACGCGGTCCTCGTACGAGAACAGCGTCTCCTGGTACGGCACGAGGCTGGCGAGCTGATGCTCCTCGCTGTGCGTCTCCTGGAGCCGATAGACCTGGGCGTCGCTCAGGAGCGTCCTGATCTCGAGAAGGCGCCGATCACCCAGGCCGTAGGCCTCGGACTGGGTCGTGTAGATCTTGTTCGCGTAGTAGAGCTGCGCCGAGGCAGCGTCGGGCAGCGGGGTGAACGTGGAGTAGGTGTGCACGTGGCCGGCGCCCGTCGCCTTGCACTGGGCCTCGGACTGACCGTTGCTGCACGTCCACTTCCGCTCGTGACTCGCGTGGTAGGTCCTGATCGCGCCGCCGAAGAGCGAGAGCTCTTCCCAGGTGGTCTCGGCGATGCTGCGCGGTCCGGACAGGTCCTCGGTCGAGAACCCTCGCGTCGCCTTCAGCCGCCCGCTCCAGTCGACCTCGTAGCCGTAGTCGTCCTCGGTCCTGGCGCCCGACGGCGCCGTGGTGATGACCTGCTCGAAGCCGCGGAAGCCCCAGCGGCTGCGTTCGTCGCGATTCCAGACCGGGCGCTTGTACTGGTAGCTGGTGGTCGAGACGTCCGCGTCCCAGAGATCGCGGATGCTCATCGAGCGGACCACCCACTGCGTCTGCGGCAGCGCCTTGCGCTGCGCGGCGTCCTGGGTGACAACGTCGACGTTGGTGGTCGCAGCGTAGGAGATGTCCACCGAGCCGCCGCGGCCGTTCTCGATGTGACTCAAGAGGCGCAGCGGCTGATCGGACGAGTCGCGATTCACCGGGATGTCGAGGTTGCCGTCCACCTCCACGGCGTCGGCGAAGTTCCAGTGCTCGGGGAGTCCGTCGCCGTCCATGTCGACCAGCTCACGCTTCGTCGCCCAGAAGCGGACGCCGAGGTCGATCGCCTCGGTGCGCTGGACCAGCGCGTCCTGCAGGAGCGGAAGCTGGGCCAGATCGATCGGATACAGGAAGAAGCCGCCGTCGTTGAACAGCACCTCGGAGGGAACCGGGTTCTTTCCGTAGAGCTCCAGAGGAGAGCGAACCAGGTCGACGCGGCCGTCGTCGTCGACGTCGCGGGTCTGGATGTGGCCGTGGCGCCAGCCCTCGGTCGGCCAGAAGGTCTCGGGCCCGGTCCACATGCCGCGATCGGCGTGCAGGAACGATCGCGAGAGGATGTCGATCCCGTGGCCCATCGGCTCGCCGACCGGCGTGACCGGGCCGTAGTTCGAGAAGTCGAGGCCGCTGCCCCAGAAGCCCTGCGCCTCGAGGGTCGTCCCGACCGGGAGCGACCACACGTAGTCGGTGGCGCTGTCACCGTTGAGATCCAGGAGCGCCGAGTACGCCGCCACCGTCGAGTCCGCATCGCCTGCCGTGGGTGGGTTGCAGATCGCGCCGACCTCCGAGGGGCACGATCCGTTGATCTGCGCGCTCTGTGGGACGTACCAGATGTACGGGTGGCCCTCGTGGCCGGCGAAACCGCCGGTGCCGTCACCCCGAAAGACGAACCACCAGATCATGAACTCCGACGGGTACTCCTCGGTGTAGCGTCCGCGCACCACCAGATCCATGCGCCCGTCGCCATCCATGTCCTGGAGCGCGTGCGCCTTGGACGAGTAGCCGCCGCCGCCGCCGCCCATCGCCGAGTCGCCGCTGTCGGACTCGAGCGGGACCGGCTGGAGCTTGACCTCGCCCTGGGGCTCGAACGCGCCGCCCACGTTCTCGTAGACGATCCACGGGAAGCGACCACACGACTCGTGCTCCTTCTTCGTCCCGCAGTTGCCGCTGGGCGGAGTCCCGTCGGGCCAGTCGGGTCCCATCGGGTTCTGATCCGGATCCTGCGATCCGTACTGGTCCATCCCGCGCATCAGGCGGTCGCACGTCACCCGGCCGGCCTGGGCGAGGCACGCCGACACGGCGGGCTCGTAGAGACGGCATGGCTCGAGCTCGTCGCAGACCAGCGCGTCGACCATGCACTCGGAGCTCAGCGCCGGGCACGCGCCTTCGTCGGGCGCGCACGACGGCCAGCCGGTGATGTCCAGGCCGGCGAAGACGCCGGGCCCGATGTCGATGTTCGGGTCGTAGTGGTAGTCGTGGTGGATCGCCGCCACCAGATCGACGAGCCCGTCGCCAGTCAGGTCGAGCCAGCGATAGGCGAGGTAGGTTCCTCCGTTGTCGTCACAAGGTCCGGAGGGGTCGGGGACGTTCTCGCGATAGGTGAACTGGTAGTTGAGCGCGCAGGTCTCGGTCGACGCCTTGGTGCCCGTCTGCCACGGCAGCCGCGGCATGGTCTGGACGATCGGCAGATCGAACCAGATCCGGTTGGTGATGGGGTTGCGGCCCTTGTTCTTCTCCCACTGGAAGACGCACTCGTTGGGGTCCTCGACCCGCGAGATGCGATCGACGAGCCCGTCGCCGTCGAAGTCGAGCATCATGCTGTCGATGGCGGGCCAGTCCGTCGGGCTGCGGCGACCGGCGCTGATGCTCACGACGTCCGACGCGGTGCTGGGGAGCCACAGCTCGCTCATCTTCTCCTTGGTCAGCTCGTCGAACGTCCGCTCGAGGCGGTTGTACTGGAAGGTCACCGGCGGCAGGTCGACGCGCGGCGCCGTGGTCCCCCACGCGCTGTGCTGGATCGTCGTGAGGATGCGGAGCGGCGCGTGCTGGGCCGAGCACGACATCGCGGCCGCGTCGTAGCCGAGAATGTACTCGCGGGTGTGCTCGACGACACCGGTCGCGGGATCGAAGGCGACCGCCCGGATCTTGGTCAGGCGCTTCTCGCCGTCGATCCAGTCGAGGCGCCGGTCCTCGGCGGAGCCGATCGGCAGCCGGCCGCATTGCTCGATCGGCGCGTACAGGAGCTCGACCCGAGCGAAGGCCGCCAAACCAGCGGCCGGATTCGAGGTGTAGCGAACCTGGGCCAGCTGGGTGCCCGTCCACTGGTACTCGATGGTGTTGCCGAACGAGTCCACGCTCTGCGTGAGCGGGACCACGTTCGACGACCACCCGCCGAGCGACGTGTGGCCGAAGTAGTGCGTCATGCCGTCCGGGCTGCGCGCTCGCCACTGGTACGGCTGCCCTTCGTTCATGCGGTCGTAGCGGATCCAGCCGCTGTCGTTCTGCGCCCGGTAGGTCTGGTAGACCGTGGCGTCGTGCGGCTCGCTCACCGGCACCAGCGGCCGCGAGCCGGAGAGCGTGCTGACGTAGCGCTCTCGTGACCACGGATCTGGCGAGAGGCCGGCCCAGTACTTCTGGGCCAGCACCGACTCCGACGTGTCCAGCCGGATCTCGGGGATCGACAGCGACCATCCCGAGGCCACGCCGCCGTACGTCGGTGCCTGCGACGAGTACGCCAGCGCGAGCTGCGGCGCCATGCCGAGCCGGCCCGGGGGCACGGCGATCGGGTACGAGTACTGGAGCGCGCCGGTCTGCGTCGAGACCGAGGCGTCGCCGTCGGCGAGGTCCTTGGCCTTGGGCGGATCCGACCCGAGCATGGGGGCCGGCACGTTGGTGATGTCTCCGGGTGCAGCCCAGAGCGGCTTGACCAGGAGGAGGGCGAGCAGGCCGGCGAGGGCGCGGGCGGAGGTGGTGCGAGAGAGATTGCGGCGCATGGTCGTCTCCGTCGGTCAGGGCTGGAAGCAGGTGACGAGGGACTCCGAGTCGCGCGCTGCGAGACCGCAGCGGAGGTCGGCGTCGGAGGTGCGCTCGAGGCACGAGGCGAGGAAGTCCTCGCCGAGCGCGGCGCGGATCGACGCGCGGTGCTGGTCGACGTCGGCCGTCACCGACGCCAGGCGCAGCTCGACCATGTGGTCGCGCAGCTCGGCGCACTGGGTGCGCGTCACGCGCTCGGGATCGCTGTCGCACGAGGCGACGGTCGTGACCACGAGCAACGAGGATAGGAGCAGCGAGAAGCAGCGGTGAACGGTGCGCATGAGGCCTCCTCCGGGTCGGTCAAGGTCGTGGAGCAAGGCGGAGGCCAATCGATCGTTTTTGCCGTCTCCTCGCGAAACGCCGACTTAGAGTGATTCACTCTTTCTCGTCGAGCCACGGTGGCTCGACGGGTAGCGCCACCGTGGCTCAGTGAGCCAGACCGTCTCGAGAGAGATCGGAGAGCGCGTGCTGCTTGAGCTTGCGGACCAGCGTGCGGCGCGGCATCCCGAGCAACAGCGCGGCGCGGGTCTGGTTGCCGCCGGTCTCGATCAGGGCTTCCACGATGTACCGGCGCTCGACGGCGTTGACCTCGTCGCTGAGCCGGCGTCGGCCGGCGGTGATGTACGAGCGCGGGGGCGCCTCGGCGGGCGACGGACCGGCGGTGCTGGCCGAGGCCGAGCGCATGGGCGTGGGCAGATGGTCGACGGTCATTACGTCGTCGCTACACACCTGCGCCGCGCAGGCCATCGTGTGCTTGAGCTCGCGGACGTTGCCCGGCCACGGCCGGCGCAGCAGCTCCTGCATCGCGCAGCCGGCGACGGCCACGAGCGGACGGCCGAGCGCACGCCGTTCGTGGTCGAGCAGATCGCCGGCGAGGAGGCGGATGTCGGCGGGCCTCTCACGCCGCGGCGGACGGTGGACGCGCCGGCCGAGGAGTCGATGGAACAGGTCGCGGCGGAACCCGCCGCGGCCGACGGCGCGCTCGAGATCGCAGTTGGTGGCCGCGATGATGCGGACGTCGTGGGCGCGGTGCGAGCGGCCGCCGAGCCGCTGGATGGGCTGGCCGTCGAGGACGCGCAGCAGCGTGCTCTGGGCGCGCAGCGAGAGCTCGGCGAGCTCGTCGAGGACGAGCGTGCCGCCATCGGCCTGCTCGAAGCAGCCGGGGCGGGCGAGGTGAGCCCCCGTGAACGCGCCTGGCTCGTGGCCGAACAGCTCGGCCTCGACGAGCGCGTCGGGCAGGCCGCCGCAGTTGATGGCGATGAGTCGGCCGCGGCGCCCGGAGTGGCGATGCACGGCCCGCGCCGCCAGCTCCTTGCCGACGCCGGTCTCGCCGGTGATCAGGTACGGGACCCGAGACGCGGCGGTGCTCGCGATCGTCGCGAATACCTCGATCATCGCCGGGTCGGCGAAGCGGCCCCGGCAGCCATCGCCAGCATCGAGCTCGAAGGGACGGTCTACGTCGTATGGCATGACCCTCCTTTCGGCAGGTCATGCGCGCGGTTGCGTGCGATCGTGAAAAACGTACGCGCGCTCGAGAACGCGTCTCGTTTCAGGGCCTTGGCCCTGAGGTGCCGCCGGGCTGAGCGCTCAGGTCGCCAGCGTGACCACGAAGGTCGCGCCCTTGTCCTGGTCTTTCCAGCTCAGATCGCCGCCCATGGCGCTGGCCAGCGACTGGGAGAGGGCCAGGCCCAGGCCGAGGCCGGGCGGGCCGTCGTCGCCGATGCCGCGGGCGAAGGGCTGAAAGCGGCGGCGGCGTAGCGACGGCGGCAGGCCGGGGCCGTGATCGGCGACGGTGATCTCGACCGAGCCCGGGGCCGCGCGCACGGTGACGGTGATGGTCCGGTCCTCGTGCTCGCGGGTGTACTTCTCGGCGTTGTCGAGCAGGTTGCCCAGGATGCGGGCCAGGGCGTCGCGATCGAAGCGGGCCATGGCCTGCTCGGGTGCGTCGAGCTCGACGGCCGCGCCGGCGCGGATCAGCGCAGGCTCGGCGCGCTCGACGGCGGCGCGCACGGCCTCGACCACGTCGCCGGTGTCGGGGCGCACGGCGAGGCTGCGGCGCTCGAGCTGGGAGAAGCCGAGCACGTTGGCGACGACGCGGCCCAGGCGCGACGCCTCCTCGGCGACGCGGCGGGCGTAGTCGCGGTGCTTGGCGGGATCGCCGAGGCCGTCGACCAGCATGTCGCCGTAGAGCTGGATGCCGGCCAGCGGCGTGCGCAGCTCGTGGGCGGCGGCGGCGGCAAAGCGCTCGCGCTGGCGGGCGAGCTTCTCGGCGCGGGCGGTGAGCAGGACCACGAGCATGGCGCAGGCGAACGCGAGCAGCGAGATGGGGATGAAACGGCCGAGGAAGCCGCTGCGCAGGCCGTCGGCGGCGCGGCGGGCGGCGGTGAGGGCGGCGGTGTCGTCGACGGTGACCCACCAGCCGACGTCGGCCAGCGCGACGGCGGCGGCGGCGCCCGGCGGCGCCTCGCGCGCGGTCACCAGGGTGACGCCGGCCTCGGGATCGCGCTCGGTGAGCCACTCGCCGACGCGGTCGGGTGAGACCACGAGGCCCTGGGTGAGCTGGCCATCGGGCGTGCTCACGCCGCGCACCGCGATGAGCGCCGGCTTGCCGTCGAGCACGACGGCGCGCCAGGCCAGCGGCGCGATCGTGATGGTGACCGGCGCCGGCACGATCGGCGCCGACGATCCGGACCCGGTCGGGCGACGCGGCGCGGGGCGCGGCGTGGCCGCCTGCTGTTGCACGGGCGCCATCGCCTGCGCCGGCACCGGGCCCTCGCCATTGGGGATCTGGCCCTGAGCCTGGATGGGATCTGGTTCGGATGCCTGCTGCGGGACCGGCTTCACCTGTTGCTGCTGCGGGTTCGAGCTGGCCTGCTGCGGCGTGGTGTTGCCCAGGCGCGAGTTGACGAAGATCTCGTTGGACTGGCGGTTCTGGGCGTAGACCTCGGGATCGAGCTGCACCACTTGCTCGGTGGGCTCGGGCGCCTGCTTGACCGGGCGGCGCTTCTTGCCGGCGTAGGCGACCTTGTCGCCGGCGAACGGATCCTTGGCCTCGGCGACCTTCTTCTTCGACTGGTAGTCGCCGGCTTCGTCGTCGCTTTCGTCGTCGGTGGCGAGGTCCTTGGGCGACGGCTTGTCGACCGCCTTGTCGATCTCCTTCGCCGACGTCTCGTCCCTGGGCACCCGGGCCACCGACGGCGCCGACGGCTTGCGGCCGACCGACTCGACCGGATCGGCCATGGCCAGCGAACCCGGCTGCGCCATCGCGACCTGCACCGGATCGGGCGGCGCCACCAGCGCGGTCTTCACCGGCCCGAGCGCGCCCAGCATGGCCAGGTCGGCCGCGGCGCTCGGCGAGTTGTTGTCGGGGACGCTGGGGTTGAAGGTCGGCGAGGTGAGAGCGCCGCTGCCGTCGATCTGGAAATGGGTCGCCACCAGGCGCTCGCTCGGCCCCGCCGCCAGCGGCGACGGCACCACGCTCCAGCCCAGGCTGGCGCCGCGCGGATCGTGGAACAGGTTCTGGTAGTGGAAGTACGGTCGCTGCGACTCGCCGGCGCGCAGGTGCTCGAGCTCGACGACCAGATCGTCGGCGATGACCGCGGCGGTGCCGGCGGCCTCGGCGCGGGCGGCGTCCATGAGGGCGCGCTGCTCGCGCTCCATCGCGCGCCAGCCGCTGCCGAACCAGCCGATGAGCACGGCGGACAGCGCACCGATGACCAGGATCGCCGCGGTGATGGTGCGCGTCGACGTCACGGCGCGTCTTCACCCCAGGCGTAGCCGGCGCCCTTGATCGACACGATGATCTTGGGGTGAGCGGGATCGCGCTCCACCTTCTTGCGCAGCACCACCACCGCCATGTCGACGGCGCGGGTCTGCAGATCGCCGCGTTGGCCGAAGACCTGCTCGAGGATCTCGCTGCGCGACACGGCCCGGCCGCGCTGGCGGTGCAGCCAGCGCAGGAGCCCGACCTCGCGTGGCGTGAGCGCGACAGTGGCGCCCTCGCGCTTGACCACCAGGCGCGCGAAGTCGAGCACGGCGCCGTCGACGTCGATCTGCTCGGTGACCTCGGCCGGCGCACGCCGGCCCAGCGCGCGCACCCGGGCCAGCAGCTCGCGGGCCGAGAACGGCTTGGGGCCGTAGTCGTCGGCGCCCTCGCCCAGGCCGCGAACCTTGTCGTCCTCGCTACCGCGGGCGGTGAGCATCAGGATCGGCATCCCGGGCCGCGCGCCGCGCAGGCGCCGGCACACGTCCATGCCGTTCATACGCGGCAGCATGAGATCGAGCACCACCAGGTCCCAGCTCTCGGCGATGCCGGTGGCGGCCGCGGTGGCGCCGTCGCCGACCGCGGTCACGTCGTGACCGTCACCCTGCAGCAGATCGATGAGCCCCTCGCGGAGGCCAGCCTCGTCTTCGACGACCAGGATTCTCACGCTTCGAGTGTGTCACGGCGCCCGGGCCGGCGTGTAAGGGGCCGGTAAGCAGCCTGATTGGTACGGGTCCGCGCGGCGCGGGACCGTACGATCGATCGATCGGCCTCGCCGAGGACGGCTCGTCCCATCTCGTCCGATCCGGGAGGCCTCCCTTCGGTCGGCTGGGGAGGCTTACCAGGGTGTAGACGCGTAATCTTTCAGGAACAGTCCCCACAGGTGGCGCCCGGTGTTGTGGCCGGCGAAGACCGGATCGAGCACGCGGGCGGCGCCGTCGACGATGTCGAGGGGCGGGTGGAAGCCGTGGACCTCGACCTTGCGGGCGGCGATGGTCGCCGGGTCCTCGTCGGTGACCCAGCCAGTGTCGACCGCGTTCATGTGGATGCCGTCGCGCACGTAGTCCGCGGCCGAGGTGCGGGTCAACATGTTGAGCGCGGCCTTGGCCATGTTGGTGTGCGGGTGCTTCTCGGTCTTGAAGCGCCGGTAGAACTGCCCCTCCATCGCCGACACGTTCACGATGTGCGCGTCGCGGGAGGGCACCGCGGCCAGCAGCGGCTTGAGGCGGGCGTTGAGCACGAACGGCGCCACCGCGTTGACCAGGTGCACCTCGAGCAGCTCGGCGGTGGGCACGTCGGCCAGCGTCATGCGCCAGGAATTGAAGTCGCGCAGGTCGACCTGCTGCAGGTCTTGATCGAGCTGGCCAGCCGGATAGAGGTGGCTGCCCCGCTCGAGATCCTCGGCCAGGAGCGGAACCTGGGAGAGGATGGCGGACTTGAACAGGCCGGGAGCGCCCGAGGCGGGCACGACCGCGTGCGCGCCATCAGCCAGCAACCGGTGCGCCTCGTCCGCTTCATGGCGGACGCCCCACCAGCGCGAGAGCACCTGCTGCTCGCGGCGGCCGAGGCTGTCCCACGGTGCGGTCTCGGCGCCCATCATGTGATCGTAGAAGCCACTGGGCCGGCGGACGGTCTGGCAGGCGTTGTTGATCAGCACGTCGAGCCGCGCGAACGAGCCGCACAAGGACGCGCACAGCGCCTCCACCGACGGCGTGTGGCGCAGGTCGCAGCCGTAGACGTGGGCCCGCGCGCACAGCGCCTCGGCGTCGGGCTCGGCCGCCAGCCGGCGCGCCGCGTCGACGGGAAAACGGGTGACGATGATGGTCTCGGCGCCGGCGCGCAGCAGCTTGAGCGCGATCTGGGCGCCGATCTTCACCCGGCCGCCGGTGACCATCGCCACCCGCCCGCGCAGGTCGGCGGTCTGCTCGCGCTTCTCCCAGTTGAGGGCGGCGCACGGCGCGCACATGGCGTCGTAGAACGGGTGCAGCTCGTGGAAGTCGGCCTTGCACACGTAGCAGTTGCGGGCCTCGCGCACGCGCAGCGGCGCCGGCAGATCGTCACGGCGCGCCTCCGCGGCCGCCCACTCGGTGTCGTCGGCGACCGCGGGCAGGGCGTCGACCTCCTCGGGCCCGGGCAGGCGCGGCACCGCGCCCAGGCTGGGGAAGATCGGCAAGCGACGCAGCGCGCGGATGCCGGTCCCATCGAGGACCGCGCGATCGGCCGCCTTCATCTCGACCCGCTCGCGCCGCTCGAGGCCCTTGCGCATGGCCTTACGGGTGTAGCGATCGGGCCGCGACAGCTGTCCGGCCGCAACCATCAAGCGGCGCCTCACCTCATGGCCGAGCTCCGCCACCCGGCGCGGCTCGGCGAGCAGCTCCTCGAGCAGATCGGCGGCCGCGGCGGCGCGCGCGTCGGGGTCGTCGTCGGGTGGCGAGGCCATCGGCCGCGCTGTTTACCATCTTTCAATGGACCGGTTGAACGCGTCGAAGGAAGTTGCACTCATTCGAGCTGGCCCGACAGACCCCGGGCCCGTCGTGGGACCCCGCACACCAGAGTCATTGTTGAACGCTCGCTGATCGCTCGCTAGAGCGGCGGATAGATCAGCTCGATGGGCTGACCGGCCTGGATCCCGATCATCAGCACCATCCAGATGCCATCGGCGCCGTCGGGCTGGAGCCGGTAGGCGACGCCCTGGCTGGCCCGGTTGCCTCCGATCAGCACCATCGGATCGCGCCCGGGCGGGACTCCGGCGATGCGGAACGTGGCGTAGAGCGGCAACGTCGTTCCGCTCGGTTGTTCGAATTCGAAGCGGATGCCTGCGGGCGAGCTCGCTCGCAGCGCCCAGTAACCGCCGGCCTCGACGAAGCCATCGTCGTCCTCGTCGTCCAGCACGTCGCTCACCAGGGTCCCGGTGGGCGGGGACGGGAACACCACGTCGACGGGACGGGTGAACGCGTTCGACTTGGCCTCGACCAGCTGACACTCGCCGTTCGAGCGCGCGTTGGGCGTGATGAGGAAGTGCCCGCGCATCGGCCCCTCCTGCAGCACGACGGGGGTGCCCATCCCGACCTGCCAGTCGTACTGCAGCGCCACCTGGCGGTACGAGGGCGTGGGGTTGGAGTAGATGCGCATGTTGCGCGTGGGCTGGCCGATGTTTCCGGGCACCACGCGGGTGAAACCGACCTCCACGTCGGGCCCGTACGCGCACGACCAGCGCCAGTTGGTTTGATCACCGCCGATCTGGTTGCCGCCGGGCGCGGTCGTCGGCAGGAGGTCGCTGAGCAGGGTGGTGCCGTCGCGGACCGCGACGTGGCTGAACGTCGTCCCGCCGATCGCCGGCGCCGCCGCCAGCGCGACGTGGGAGGTGACGCCGGGAAAGTCGGCGCCGCCCGCATACATCGGCTGCTCGGTGAGCAAGAGGCGATCGGTGCGATGGATCCGGCCGTCCATGGTGATGGTGTAGAGCGAGGTTCCGGACAGCGACGGATCGAGCTCGGTGCCCCCGGCGCGATATGTGACCAGCGCCTGGTACACGGCCGGCCCCGAGACCTGCTCGACCAGGCTCGAGTCGTCGGGCAGGACGGCGAGGAAGTCATCCCATACGTGCACGCCCGAGTTGCGCTCCCGGATCGGGCCGTCGTGGAGGAGCTCGGTGCTGAGGGCGCCGGTGGCGGTCCGCACCAGCACGCTGGTGAGCTGGTGCCCGGCCCGGGCTTCGAAGTCGTAGCGGCCGTAGCGGGTGGTGATGCGGGCGCCAAGCTCGCCGGGACCGCCGCTTCCCAGCGGCTGGGCGGTGAGATCCACCAGCGCCAGCACCTCGGTCACGCCGGCGCCGCTGCAGTCGCGATCGACGGTGGCGCCGGCGCTGCCGACCTCGACCGCGCCGGGATGGATCGCCGGATCGCCGTCGGCGCAGTCCTGGTAGGCGTCGGTGGGACAGTTACCTCGCCAGCCGTCGCCGTCGACGTCGACGCACATGGGCGCGTCGGGCGTCGCATCCACCGGCATGCCGTCCGCCGGCGGCGTCGACAGGCACGCGGCCGTGGTCGCACCCACACCCGCTGCCAGCACCGCCACGAGGTTCCTCACGGCGCGAGTATAGTGCGGACCCATGCGGTTCATCATGCTCGGAGCAACGCTCGCGGCGATCGCGTGCGGCAGCTCACCGCCAGCCCCTGCAACCACCAGGCCCGGTGCCTCGCCTGCAACTGGCACATATCAGGCCACGGTGCGCTGGACGTCGCATGGGGTGCCCCATGTGCGGGCCACCGACGCCAGCGGGCTCGGCTTCGGTCAGGGCTACGCCATGGCGCAGGCCCACGTCTGCGTGATGGCCGATCAGTACGTGCGGGTGCGCGGCGAGCGCGCCCGCTGGTTCGGCGCCGGCGCCGGCGACGCTCACGTGGACAGCGACTTCGCCAACCTCCACCTGGCGTGGCGGGCGCGGGCCGAGGCCATGCTGCCCGAGATCTCCGCCGAGGCGCGCGCTGTGCTCGAAGGCTTTGCCGCGGGCTACGATCACTATCTGGCCCGCACGCCGCCGGGCCGGCGGCCAGCGCCCTGCCGCGACGCCGCGTGGGTACAGCCGGTGACCGCTGCCGATGTCCTCGCCGTGGTGCTGTCGACGTCGGCGCTGGCGTCGTCGCGGTTCATCGAGCGCGAGCTCGCGCGGGCCGCCCCGGGCGGCAAGACCGGCGCCTTGCCCGACCGTCGCGGCGTCGCCGCGGGGTCGAACGCGTGGGCCATCGGCGCCGAGCGCACCACCAGCGGCGGCGGCCTCCTGATCGCCAACCCGCACTTCCCGTGGGAAGGCGACCTGGTGTTCTTCGAGAACCACCTCACGATCCCGAGCGGCCCCGCTGCCGTCGACGTCTACGGCGTCACCCTGGTCGGCTTGCCCGGCGTCGCCATCGGCTTCACCCGCCACCACGCCTGGACCCACACGTTCTCAGCCTCGACCCACATGGCGTTCTACCGGGTCGAGCTCGACGCGTCGAGCTCGCTGCGCTACCGGCACGGCGAGGATCTGATGACGATCGTGCCGGCGACCTACACCATCCAGGTCGCCGGCGACAACGGCACCATCGAGCCGCGCAAGCGCACGCTCTACCGCAGTGCGCTCGGCCCGATGGTGGTGTCCGAACAGACGCCGTGGGATAGCCCCGGCGGCCACGCCTTCACCGTGCGCGACGTCGGGCTGGCCGGGCCGACTCAGCTCGACCAGCCCCTGGCCATGGCCCGGGCCGCCTCGCGCGCCGACTTCGAGCGCGCGCTCTCGCTTTCGGGCACGCCGTTCGTCAACACCGTCTACACCGACGCCGGCGGCGACGCCCTCTACGTCGACGGCTCGCGGGTGCCGGCGCTGTCGGCGCAGGGCCTGGGGGCCTGGATGCTGGCGCGCACGCTGGTGCCGGCGGTCGGAGAGGCCTGGAAGAAGGGCATCGTGGTCCTCGACGGTTCGAATCCGTTGTTCGATCTCGAGTCGATCGATCCACGCGCACCGGGCGCGCTGCCCATCGCCGGCGCGCCCCGCGTCCTCCGCCGCGATTTCGTGATCAACGCAAACGACAGCTATCGCTTCACCAACCTCGATGCGCCCGAAGCCGCGATCGAGCACTCGCCGCTCTACGGCGACGACGCGACCCGGCCGTCACCGCGCACGCTGGCGAACCTGGCCATGTTCGCCAAGGGCGATCGCGCCGCCGGCCCCGACGGCACCTTCACGCTCGACGAGGCCGCCACGGCCATGCTGTCGGGGCGATCGTTCACGGCCGCCCGGCTCCGTGACGACATCCTGGCCGCGTGCCTGAAGCTCAAGCGCAAGCCGCGCGGCTGCCACGTGGTAGGCGCGTGGGACGGCGCCTACGCCGCCCACAGCCGAGGCGCGACGTTGTGGCGCGAGCTCATGTCCGAGCTCTCGGTCGATGGCACGGTGCCCTGGACGGTGCCCTTCGACCGCCAGGCGCCGGGTGCCACGCCCGACGGGCTACCCCACGAACCGGCAGCGGTGATGCGCGCCCTCGAAGAGGCCGAGCAGCGGCTGCGCGACGCCGGACTCGCGGTCGACGGTCCGCTCGGGGACGCGCAGGGCGCGCCCTTCGGCAGCATGCTGCTGCCGGTCGGTGGCGGCGACGAGCTCGACGGCGTCGCCAACGTCGTGGCCTACCGCCAGTTCAACTTCACGCTCCTGCCGGCGACACCTCCGCGCGAGACCTCGCCGTCGGGGCTGGGCAGCGGCGGGTACATCGTCAATTTCGGCTCGAGCTTCGTGCTCGCCGCCGAGCTGACCGCCGCTGGTCCCCGCGCCCGAGCGCTGCTCACCTACGGCAACTCCAGCGACGTCGCCTCGCCGTACTACCGCGATCAGCTGCGGCTCTTCGCCCGTGGCGAGCTGCGCGAGGTCCGCTTCGAGGAGGCCGACATCGCCGCCGACCCTGCCCTTGTCACCGAAGTGCTAAGGTCCGCGCCGCCATGACCCTGGTCTCTCGTCTCAAGGGCGCCGCGATCGGCGCGTTTCTCGGCAGCGACGGCGTGCGCCACGCCGCCGCGGAGCTGCGGCGCAAGGTCACCGGCGGCGCCCGCGCCGTCGACTTCTACTTCGATCTCGCCGATCCGTGGAGCTACCTGTCGGCCCAGGCGGCGCAGCGGCTCGCCGCCGCGTATCCGATCGAGCTGCGCTTCCACCTGGTCTCGCCGCCGGCCGCCGACGTCGATCCGGCGCCGCTCCTGCGCGGCAAACACGCCCTGCGCGACGCCCAGGAGCTGGCCCAGTTCTGGGACGTCGAGTTCCCTGGCAAGAAGGAGCTCGAGCCGGGCGCGCTGCGGCGCGCCGGCCAGATCCTCATCAAGCCGCGACCCGACGGCGAGCAGCTCGGGGTCGCGCTCGAGGTCGGGCGCGCGTTGTGGTCGCGCGACGAGAAGACCCTGACCTCGCTGCTCGGCAAACACGGCAACGAGGCCTCGGGCTCGCTGCCGCCGTACCTGGCCAGCGCCTACGATGCGCTGCGCCGGGCCGGCCACTACCAGGGCGCCATGTTCTCGTACGGCGGCGACTGGTACTGGGGCCTCGATCGCCTGAGCTACCTCGAGGCGCGCCTGCGTGAGGACACCGGCGTATCGGCGTCGCCCGTGGTCGCGGCCCGACCCGAGAGCGAGCGTCCGCCCGAGAAGCTCGCCGGCGTGGCAGCCAGGCCGGTGCTCGAGTACTGGTTCTCGTTCCGCTCGCCATACTCGTACCTGTCGATCGCCCGCACCGCCGAGCTGGTGCGCCAGTACGATCTCGAGCTCCGCATCCGGCCGGTCCTGCCCATGGTCGCGCGCGGGCTCGCCGTGCCGCGCGAGAAGCGCTTCTACATCGTACGCGACGCCCACCGCGAGGCCGATCGGCTCGGCATTCCGTTCGGCAACGTGTGCGATCCGCTGGGCAAGGGCGTCGAGCACGCGCTGGCCATCAGCAAGCTCGCCATCGAGCGCGGCCCCGCCGAGGGCCTGGCCTTCCTCGAATCGGCGGCGCGCGGCGCGTGGGCCGAGGCCAAGGACCTGGCCGACTACGTCGACCTCAAGGAGATCGTCGAGAGCGCCGGCCTGACCTGGGACGACGCCAAGGCCGCGATCGCCGACGAGGGCTGGCGGGTGTGGGCCCAGGACAACGCCGCCGACCTCGACGGCGCCGGCCTGTGGGGCGTGCCGTGCTGGCGCATCGGCGACCACGTCACGTGGGGCCAGGATCGCTTGCCGATGCTTGCCGATCGCCTGCGCCGACACGTCGCCGCCGGTTCAGCCCAGTCGGGGTAAGCTAGGCGCGTGGGAGCGCACACCGACCGGCCGCCGGCCGATCAGGGCCTGTCGTCCCTGGGCCTGATCATGTCGCTCACCGGCTCGGTGATGGCGCCGCTGATGGGGGCGATGCTGCTCGGGCAGATCAAGGTGTCGATGGATCGCGCCGAGGCGATGGCGCGCTACGGCGGGAACAACGATAGCCAGACCCTGTGGCTGTTCCTCATCCTCATTGCCGCCGTGGTGCGATCGCTGGTGCATCGCATGGCCGGCCTGCGCCTGTGCCGCGACGGCGCCTCGGAGCCGTCGCCGCTCTCGGGCATCAACGCCTACATGATCGCCGCCGGCGTGCACACGGCGCTGTGGATCGCGTTCCTGAAGGTGAAGTCCGAGGCGCCGAGCAGCGCCTTGGTCGGCGTCGCGGTCCTGCTCATGGCCTGGCCGCTGGCGATCTTCCTGGTGACCCGGCAGCGCCGGTTCCAGAAGCTCTCCTCGCCGCTGCCGGTCGCCGAGGACAACGGCTTCGAGGGCCTGGCCGTGCTGATGTCGATCCTCGGCTTCGCCGGCCTGCTGGGCTCGCTGGTGGTGGTGGTGATCGGCTTCTCGCTGCGCGACGAGAGCTCGGGCCTGGCCAACGTGCTGCTGGTGAGCGGGACCGCGCTATCGGTGCGCTCGATCATCCACGTCAGCGTCGGCGTCCGCGCGGCGCGTGGCGCCGCGGTCAAGGCGATCGAGGACTTCCTGCGCTACGGCAACGTCGGCATGGCCATCGGCGCAGCGGTGGGCGCGCTGCTCACGCTCTACATGTTCTGGAGCGCCAAGGTCGACTTCATCGCCCTGGCCATGGGCCTCGGCATCACGCTGGCGCTCCTGGCCTGGCCGGCGCTGGTGCGCCGGTTCGTGACCTGGCGTCACCTGTCGGATCTCGCCGGTGGCGAGACCCGGCGCCGCAGCCCCGACGCCGGCATCACCGCGCTGGGATGGCTGCTCCTCGCCGGCGCGGCGGCGACGCTCGGCTCCTACGTCGCGGCGCACCTGTGGGAAGGCACGGTCGGCCGCCGTACCTCGTCGATGATGCTGCAGATGGCGGGCATCCCGTTCAGCCAGGACAACGAGTGGTGGGCGCTGCCGCTGGGCCTGGCCGAGCTGTGGGCCGCGCTCGAGCTCCTGGCGGTGAGCCCGCGCCGCAAGCTGGTGGCGTCGCTGTGGGGCGCGGCGGCGCTGGTGGTCACGACCATCGCGACGGCCCCCGACCTGCGCGACCTGCTCGACGCCCGGCTGGAGGCACGCGTCACCGGCTTCGCCGTCTTCCTGCTCGCGATCACGCCGGCGGCGGCCACGCTGCTCCTGGTCAACCGCCCACGGCCGCCCGCGGTAGCGCGGGCGATGAAAGCGTTCGAGTAGCGCCGGCCGCCATGTTCAGGGCGAGAAGTGGTACGAGACCTCGACCAGGCCTCGGCTGACGAAGGGATCACCGACCAGCGGCGCCTCGATCAGGACCTCGATCGCATAGCGACCGAACGTACGCTGGGCCAGGAACGCGGCGACCAGCCGATCGGAGCCGTCCAGCACCACCGGCACGGCGTGGGTGAGCTGGACGCCGGCGTCGAGGCGGCCCGGCACCAGCGCGCCGGTGGCGCGAGCGACGGTCACGACCTCGCGCGGGTTCATGGGATCGACCAGCGGCCAGCCGGCGGCCTGGCGCTGGTGCAGGAGGTGCTCGCTGTCCTTGCCAACCGCGGCGGCCAGCGTCGTCGCCAGGGACAGCCGCGCCCGCCCACGCTCGAGCCGGGCCCAGGCGCCGCCAGCGACCATGATGTGGCCCATTCCGCGACCCGCGTCGGCGTCTCCGGTAGGCGCGGTCATCGACGTGGCCAGGCCGACGCGCAGCGAACCGCGGGGCGCCAGGTCGACCGCCGCCGCCGCGCTGGCGTCGCCGAGGCCCACGCCGGATCCCGCGACCCGATACATGGACAACCCGACGTGCCCGCTCAAGCGGCCGCGACCGGCCTGCAACCTGGCGCCGAGGCCCTCGTAGTCGCGGGCATCACCCATCACGTCGGTGGCGCCGGCGACCGCCGCCGTCGCCACCCGCAGCCACCACGGGCTGCGGTGGGCGGCATGTTCGTCGCCGGGACCGGCGTGCGGTCGATCGACAGCGGGGATGTGGCAGTGCTGCGCCGCCACCGACGACGGCACCACCGCGACACCGGCCGCGACCAGCGCGGTGATCAGGGCATGCCGCACGCGATCCATTCTCCGAGCATCTGCCGCTCGGCGTCGCTGGGCCGGTCGCCGCCGGGCGGCATCGAGCGATTGCTCGCCGCCGGTCCGATGGCCGTGGTCTCGTCGATGTGCTCCGACACCGCTCTGATCCCGAACACGCTGTCGAAGTCGTGGAACGACGGCGCGCCCATGCGGGCGGCGCCGGTGAGCTGGCTCGAGTGACAGCGTGTGCAGTAGGCCTCCATGAACGGGCGGCCGAAGTTGTCGTAGGTGAGCGTGCTCGGCGTCGGGCACACCGACTCCGTGGGCGGACCGAACAGCGGCGGCTCGCCGCAGGCGACGGTCGCAGCGACCAGCGATGCCACGATCGAGCACGAGGCCAGGTAGACGAGGGGTCTCATTGCCACCTCCACTGCATGTTGCCGTACAGCTCCACCCGGAGCTGCACGGTCATATCGGCCGGACCGCTGTTGCGGAGCAGGAGCCACCAGTCGGCCTGCGCGGACGGCGTGAACACGTAGTCCACTGTCATCTGGTTGAGCGCCTCGGTGACGGTCTGGGTGCTGCCACCGGCGTGACCGTGGATGTTCCAGTCGAGCTCGGCCACCGGCGCCTCGAGGTGGATGACCGCTCGGTCATTGGGACCGCCGGTCATGATGCCTTCGACCAGCTCGAGCGGCTGCAAGGAGACGTTTTCCATGATCACCTGGCGCGCCGGCGCATCGAGCTCGAAGGCATCGACGGTCGCATCGGTGTGATCGTGTTCGAGACCATCGCCACAGGCGGGGAGGCCCATGGCGGCGACGGTGGTGAGGAGCGTGAACAGGATCCTGGTTGTCATGATCGGCCTCATGGCTGGAAGCCCGGCGGCAGGAGCTCGCAGGGCAAGGCTCCCGACGGCGGGCGTGGAAGATCGGTGGGGCGGTCGAGGCAGGGCCCGACCGTGACCGGCGGTGCGTCGGTCGGTAGCGCGGCGTCGATCGCCGGCGGTGCGGCGTCGGCCTCGTCGGCCGCCGGCCGGTGGTTGTCGCCGCAGGCGGCGAACAGCCCGACCAGCAGCGTGAACATCAGCTTCCTCATGGCGGTCTCAGGGTCAGTACTTGACCCAGATCTCCTGGTTGGCCGAGAGGTCGGTGCCGAGGACGCTCACGCCGGCGGTGCCGCCGATGAGGGTCATGGTGTTGGCGTTGGGGCTGTAGGCCTCGGCGCCGCGCCAGACGATGTGGGCGTCGCCGAAGTAGGTCGGCAAGTCCGCGGCGACCACCGGCGTGGTCAACGTGTACTTGTTCCAGCCTGCGACGCGTGAGGGCACGACGGTCACGGCCGGCGCGGGATCGCCGGTCTCGCCGGGCAGCGCGATCCAGTTGTGGGTGGACGGGGTTCCGTCCATGGCGCGGCAGGTCTGGAAGATGCGGAAGTAGATCTTGCTGAACGGAACGTCGGCCACCCGGGCCCGGATCGACAGCTCGTAGTACGAGAAGTCCGAGTCCTGGATCTCGCTGATCGGCTTGGTCCACACCACAGCGGTGACCGCGGTGGCCGTCCCTTCGATCGAGACCCGGCCGAAGTCGCTCGGCAATGCCCGCACCGACGAGATCCCGGTCGGGATCTCGATGCGCACGCTGAGCGTGTCGGAGGTGCCGCAGCCGTGGCCGATGGCGAAGGTGATCTTCTGGCTCTTGGCGGCCTGGGCCGGGCCGGTCAAGACGCTGACGTGGGCGCTGGCCACGCCAGCGTTGACGAGGACGAGCGCGGCGGCGAAAGCCGCGCGAGAGAGAAACGATCGCATGATGAAGTGCCTTCGGACGGACGCAGGGCGCGACCGTCGGGTCGTGAATCGAGAAGTTGGACGTTGGGCGGACTGCGGACGACCGCGTCGCTAGAACGGCGGCTTCTCGGGAGGCACGCTGCGTGCTTCGGGCATGATCACCGGCTCGGCGGCGGGAGCCGCGACCGGCTGCACGTCGACCGCGACCGGGGCGGCCGCGGGGAGGTCGGCGACGAGCACGATCGGCGCGACCACCTGGAGCTTGCCAGTGTCGCAGCGCCGCATCGAGGGCGAGCTCGGCCCCTTACCGTCATGATCGTGGCACTCGCACTCGTCCGGATCAGGACAGCAGCAGGCCAGATCGCGCTGGATCCCGGCCGCTGCCCACGTCGCCACCGGCTGCAGCAGCAGCACCAGGGCGGCGATCACGGGTACGAACAGGCGCAGGAAGGGCACGACGACCTGCCCATGGTTACCCCCGGGAGCGCGGACCGTCAATCAAGGACCGGGTCCCGCCGGCAATCCATGGACTTCCGTTGCTAACAGGTCGAAGCGTCGCTGCATCGCTCCATGTTGAAGACCGACGCGGTCAGGGATTCCCCCAGCGTACGCACCGCCCATTGTAGCGCCGCACCGTCGCCGGTGTGCAAAGATACGAGGAGCATGCGCGAGGCGCGCCGCGACGAGCCGACCGAGTCCTTCGGACCGTACGTCCTGTACGAGTGCCTGGGGCGCGGTGGCATGGCGACGGTGCATCGCGCCAAGAAGCAGGGCATCGAGGGCTTCGAGCGGCCGGTGGCGCTCAAGCGCATGTTGCCGTGGCTCTCGGCCGACGCCGACTTCGTGAAGTCGTTCGTACGCGAGGCCCGACTGGCGGCGCAGCTCCGCCACACCAACATCGCGCAGGTCTACGATCTCGGGAAGGTCGACGGCGCCTATTACATCGCGATGGAGCTGGTGCCGGGCCGCGACCTGCGCGAGATCCTGCGCCACGCCCACAACGTGAGCGGACCGCCGCCGGTCAGCGTCTGCATCAATCTTCTGTTCCAGATCTGCGACGCGCTCGATTACGCCCACACCTTCCGTGACGAGCAGGGCCGGCAGCTCGGCCTGGTCCACCGCGACATCTCGCCGGCCAACGTCATCGTCGGCGAGGATGGCACGGCCAAGATCGTCGACTTCGGCGTGGCCAAGGGCACCACCAACACGCTGGCGACCCAGAGCGGCATGCTCAAGGGCAAGTTCTCCTACATGGCGCCCGAGATGCTGCAGGGCCAGGTCGACTCGCGCAGCGACCTGTTCGCGGTCGGGATCGTGGCCTGGGAGATGATGACCGCCAAGCCGCTGTTCTCGGGCGGCGACGACATGGAGGTGCTCCAGCGCATCGCCGGCTGGGATCCGCCGCCGCCGTCGTCGATCAACCCCGCGGTGTCGCGCGACGTCGACGCCTGGATGGCGATGGCGCTGGCCAAGGACCCGCGGCGGCGCTTCCAGTCGGCGGCGCAGATGCGGGCCGGCCTCGAGCTGGTGGCGCGCACGCCGCAGCTGCGAGCCGGCGTCGCCGACGTGGCGGCGTGGGTGGCGCAGGCGTTCGATGACCAGCGTCCGCCGCGACGGCCGTCGGCGCCGGCGCCGGTTGCGTCGCCGTCGACGCAGATCGCGGCCGAGCCCGGCGTGTCCCCGCGATCGGCGACCATGGCCGTCGACGAATCGAGCATCGAGGTCGAGATCCTGCGTCACTCGACGTCGGTCGGCGTGGCACCTATCCCGATGCAGGCCCGCTCCAGCCACACTCCGGGGGCCTTCCCGAGCGCGATCCCGCAGCCGCTCACGGTGCCGCCATCGGGCGCGATCTTGGCCCCGGTCGTCGATGGCGGCTCGAGCTCGGTGCCGTCGGCGGCCGCCTCGGTCGCGCGCACCGTGCTGCTCGAGCAGAGCGGGTCAGGCCCGGCGCTGGGCGGGCTGCCGACCCAGATGATGGAGGTGCCGCAGCACCAGGTGCCCCAACAGCACCAGGTGCCGAAGCACCAGGCGCCGCTGGCCACGACCCAGGCAATGCGGCCGCTGCCGCCGATCCCCGGCGGCGGCATGGAGATCCCGCTGTCGGCCATCGCGCCCACGATCTCGCCCGATGCCGGCGTGGTCGCCCCCCATCCGGTGCACAACTGGCAGATGGCGCCGCAGCCCGTGCCGCATCAGGTCGCGCTGCACGGCGACGATCTACGGAGTCGTCCCGAGTATGCGGCGGCGACCGCGGCCTACCAGGCGGCGGCCGACTTCATCAACCCGGTGGGGCCGGCCGGGCCGTTCCCGCCGCAGGTGCGCGGCACGCCGCAGCCCCACGACGCCGCCGCCCCGCGACGCTCGCGCCCGCGCACCGCCGCGGGCCCGATCCAGTCGCGCGGCTCGGCGGCCGGGACCTTCGTGATCATCGTCCTGTGCGTCGGGGCGGCGGTCGGTGGCTTCTTCCTGGTCCAGCACCTCATGTAAAGTGCGGGCATGGCCACCGACGAGCGCCACAGCGAGGCGCTGATCGATCTCGAGGTCCGCGTCGCGTTCCAGGGCAAGACCATCGCCGAGCTCGACGCGGTGGTGCGATCGCTGTTCAGCCGCATCGACACGCTCGAGCGGCAACTGAGCGAGCTGCGCGCCGCCGGCGACGGCGAGACCCCCCTCGGCCCGGCCAACGAACCGCCTCCACACTACTGATCCCGTGATGATGAAGAAGCGCATCGCCCTCATCTCGACCGGCGGCACGATCGAGAAGACGTACGACGAGCTGTCGGGCGTGCTCGCCAACCAGGTCTCGGTGCTCGACGTCATGCTGGCCTCGCTCGAGCTGCGCGGCGTGGCGGTGTCGCGGGTCCAGCTCCTCAACAAAGACAGCCTGGAGATGTCCGACGAGGATCACACGCTGATCGCCACCACCGCCGAGAGCATGGCCCGCGCCACCGACGGTGTGGTCGTGGTGCACGGCACCGACCGGCTGCAGTACTCGGGTGAGCGCATCGTCGAGCTGTTCGGGACGCCCCGACATCCGATCGTGTTCACCGGCGCGATGCGCCCGTACGAGCTGCGTGCCACCGACGCGCTCCAGAACCTCACCGAGGCGCTGCTGGCCGTACAGCTCCTGCCGCCCGGCGTCTACGTCAGCATGCACAATCAGGTGCTGGCGTTCCCCGGCGTGGTGAAGGACCGCCAGGCAGGCACGTTCGTGAAGGCGAGTGAGGTACGCTCCGGCTGATGCCACCCGGCGGCAATCCACCGAGTGATCGCAAGAAGCCCCTGCCGCCACCGCCCTTCGGTGGGCCGAGGCCGAAGGGCCAGACGAACCCGCCGCCCATGGCGGCGCCGACGACCAACCCGCCGCCCATGGCGGCGCCGACGACCAACCCGCCGCCCCCGACGATCAACCCGCCGCCGGGCCCGAATCCGGTCCCCCAGGCCGCCAAGCTCCCCCCGGCGCCCATGCCACCGGCACCCCAGGCGCCACCGGCCGCCGCGCCGCCGCCGCAGTTCCAGCCGCCGCCAGGACCACCTGGTCCGCCTGGTCCGGCGCCCGGCCCGCCGCCGACCAC
>SXGT01539283.1_pt1 | contig 24155 bp, 15 predicted proteins | sample 3176221 | NCBI WGS metagenome assembly SXGT01 (sample SAMN11356862, study PRJNA531348) | freshwater metagenome | isolation source: freshwater sample F1-120 | place: China: Fuxian Lake, Yuxi | collected 2017-12-25
CGCGGAGAGCAGAGCGTCCAGGCCCAGCAGGCGCGAGGCCTCGCGGAGCAGCAGCGCGCCCGTGTCCCCCGTGAGCGTCGTGGGCGATGCCACCACGCTCACCGAGCGGTTGTACGACGGCCCAAACAGCGTTACCCCGGCCTCACCCATCATCTCTCCCGGTGTTTCCGATCTTTACACCGGAGTTCTAGCAAGAACCTACGTAAACTGGGAGAAGAGCGTGGGTCTTTTTACGATGCGTGCATGGAGTGGGGTACCGCCTGGGCTGGCTCTTCATCAGGGTGCTCCGTTGTTGCACCCCGGAGCCTCACCCGGGCGCCCCGCCGGCGCCAGGGACGGGGTCCGCTGCGTGCTTACGTCGGGACCGCTTGACTCGCGACGCGCGGTGGCATTACGCTGGCGGCTCGTGGCAGACAACCTCCCCGATCTCGTCGAGGCAATGCTCGCGGCCTCGGGGGAAATCGCACCGCGGGAGGCCGTCGCGGCTGCGCTGCTTGGGCTCGTGCAGGCCGCCTGCGCCCAACTCGACGCGGAGCCGGGCCTCGCGGCCGAGGTGGAGAGCGAGGCCCTGCGCAAGCTCATGGGGCACGTGGATCGCGGTGGCCGGATCGAGTCGGTTGCCTACGTCAGGCGCACCGTGGCCAACTGCGCGTCGTCTGCGTTCCGCGCCCGCGCCATCCACCGGTCGCGGTTCGTCTTGCTGGGCGATGGCGACACCGAGGAGTTCGGCGCGTCCGAGCGCGACGACACCCCGGAACTCCGCCTGGCGGCGATTCGCCTCGCGATGGCCGGGGTCGACAGCGAGACGCGCGCCCTGTTGCTGGCGTCCACGGCGCACCGGGGACTCCAGCAGATTGTCGATGCCGACGTTGCCGACGACGTGGCGAGCGGCTTGCCGGGGGCTGGAACGCCCGCACACGCGCGAAAGGTCCGGGAACGCTGGGACAAGCGGTCACAGCGGGCGCGGGAGCGCCTGCGACACGCCGCGGTGGAAGTCGTGCGCGAGCGCATGCGCAGTGCGCTGTGGCTCGCGGGCGACGAGCTCGGCCTAGAGCGGGCTGCCGTGCTCGGCGTTGTCGTTCCCCTGTGCCTCGGTCGCCTGCCGCCGGTCGCCGTCGGCGAGCTGGTCGACGCGGTGTTTGCCCGCCTACTCGACCGCGACGGGGAGGCCGCCCTCGACCGGCGTGCCGAGGTGGACTGCCTCGTGCGGCGTGCCCTGGATGCCGCTTGTGACGAGCTCGCTGCGGAAGGGCGCGAGTAATGAGGGTTCTCCTGCTCTGGGACGTGGACTGCGTCCAGAATTCGATGATCGTGAATCTTGCCGGAGCGAGAGGCGTGCGGGAAGTGGTCGTGGTGGCCGTCCTGTCCACTCGCACGGCCCGCGGGCGAAAGTGGGGGGAGCTGAAGTCGCTCGGCGACACCGTCGCCCACGCGCTCCTCCTCGGCGGCGCGGTCCCCCACGCCGGCCTGCCGTTCCGGACGCTCTACGAGTGGGCACTCTCCCTGCACTCGCCGGAGGGTTCTGACGCGCTGCTGGAGAGATTGCTTGCCGCGAGCCCGGTGCAGTCGGGTGCTGGCGACTTCGACGGCGTCGCGCTGGCGACGACCGACACGGGTCTGGATCAGGCGGTCGCCAACGTCCTCGCGCACGCAGGCTTGGTGCGCGTCTGCACCGGCACATTGAGCCGACCGGGCTCAGCCTTCGCTGGGTCTTGGCGGCGACGGCACTACTCGCCGAGCCATGCACCCGCGTCGCGGACGGGCGCGGTCGACCCTCACGCACAGGTCCTCGACGCCCGGGAGGCTGCCCGCCGGTCGGCCCAGCCGGGGCAGTTTCCCACGGTCTTGCCGCATCCTTTCGGGACCAAGCTGGGTCAAGGCGACCTCGCGGCGGCGGCCTGCGGTCTCGAAATGGAGTTGCCCCGTCTGACTCAGTACGCCGCCACGTTGAGCAGCCTAGGTGGCATCGCGCGCCTGCACCCCGCGGCCAGCCAGCCCACCGGCGTGGAGAACCTCGGCACGCGGTTCCTGGTGGAGGCTGGGCGGGGCATCGAGGTGATCGAGCCCGATGTGGTGGCGCGTCCAGGCTCGACGACCCTGGCGGCCTCGGAGCTTGGAAATGGCGCCGTGCGGCTGGTGGACGCCGGTCTCACGGCGCGATGTCACCTCCCGGTGTCGGTCATGCCCGAGGTGATCGAGGACTACGTGTCGCAGGGCGGGTTGTGCCGCGTGGTCGAAGACGCGGTGGTGCGCACCTCGCGGATGTCCACGGGCGCGCCGGTGCCAGTCCGGCTCCGCCATCTCCTCCGCCACGGCGCCGGGGCCGTGCAGGCCGAGGTGCAGCGCGCATGGCAGGCACAGGTTTCGGCGTGGTGGTTCGAAGGCGAGGTCGTGCGGGGACAGTGGTCGACCGAGGCCGCGACGGGCGACGCGAAGCCATGGATGCCCTGGCCCGGGGGTGGCTTCGACGTCGTCGTGCACGCCGTCGCCGAGGTGGTCGCGGGCGTGAGAGAGTGGCGCCTCGACCTGCTCGCGCCGCTGTGGCCGTCGGGGGACGTCGAGGTCGTCGTGCCCACCGACGCGCCCTCCGGTGCCGTCTTCGCCGCCGACCTCGCCGATGGGTCCGAGTTCCCCGTGGCTGTGCTCGCCGTAGATGCCGCGTACCCGCGAAATGGCGTTTCCTACGCGGCCGGTTCACGGTTGCGTTGCGCGCGCCTCGGTGAGGTCGACCCCGGTCATCCACTGGTCCGGTTGCCGCTCCTGGTGCCCGTCGAAGTGCTCCACGCGGCGCAGATGTCCGATCTAGGAACGCCAGAGGTCTCCAGTGCGTGACCCCATGCCCAATGCCTACCCGCCACTCGCCGACCTCCTCGAAGCCTTCCCGGCGCTCCTCAGCGATCCGGGCGGCGTGCTGATGGCGCTCGCGTCGGTGGGCGTGCACGGCGTCGATGCTCTACCGCCTGATGCTCGCGCCGCGCTCGAGTCATCGCTGCGTACTGTTTCAGATGTCGATCTCGCGCACTGGTGCGCGCGACGCGTTCGCTCATCCAGCGCCACCGGAGGTCTCGAGGCCATCGAGCGGATCGACGTGGCCGCGCGCGGCCTGCAATCAATCGGCCAGGGGTCTAGCCCGTGGAGCACTCGCCTCGCGAGCGAACTCGGCCGAGCAGTACAGGCGTTGGATGAGCGTAGCTTCGATCTCGAAGAAAGGCGAGTTGCTGCCGAGCGAGCAGCCGTGCTGCCCGCCGGCGTGCAGCCCTGGTCCGCGATCTTGCGCGCTGGTCCCCGGGTAGGGGCGGGCGACGTGGGACGGTGGCTCCAGGGCAGGGTCGCCCCGGCTGACGATGCCGCGCTGCGCGCTGCCGTGCGCGCCGATCCCGAGGTGCGCGACGCGTATCGCAGGGCGGTCCAGCTAGTGGCCGCCTCGCTCGAGCTCCGGCGGTTCGACGGCCCGTGGGGCGAGCTTGCCATGGAGGCGAATGCCAGCACTCACCCCGGCGGTGGGCCACGCGTCCCGCTCCCGCACCTCGACTGCGATGCGTTCGCCCAGCCCCGCTGGGTGGCGGGGGCTCCGGCGTGGGTCGCACCTGCGCCCGTGATCTCGCGGTGGCACGGCGCCATCGCTTGCTGGGGCGACGACGTGCTCGGCGAGGTGGTGACCCGCGTCGTCGTGCGGCGAGCGTCGGACACCGAACTCGGCTGGGCCGCCGTATCACTCCTCCGCGCAGCCGACCCCCGTCTCGACCCCGCGACGGTGGCGCGGGAGTTCGGGGTAGGCGGCCTATTCTTCACCCCGCTGGAGGCGGCTACCGCTCTGGTCGCGGGCGACGCGCGGCGCCTGCCGGCCGTCGCGGCGGCCCGCTCGGCCGACGTCGATGACCCCCCCGCCACACGCCGTTCACGGCGGGTTCCCGACATCCTCGCGGCGGGACGGCGCGACGCGGACGAGAGCGAGTACGCCGAGCTCGCGTCTCGCGTCCTCGTCGCGGTGATCGCTCGCGTTGCCCTGCAGCGTTGCGCACCGGACGCGCCCGCCGTGCTCGCGGCGGACGAGGCCTGCGCCGCTTTCGGCCCCGCCACGCAGTGGATCGACGAGCGACGCTACCGAGACTACACCGACGACGTCGAGTTCCCCGCCGGTTGCTGGGCGGGTCACAGGCGACGACTCGACGCCTGGCTACCCGATGCCTGGGTAACGGGCCGACTCGAGTCCGCGGCCTCGCTCGTCCGGGCAAGTGCAGTTTCGCCGGCGAGGCCTGTCATCGCCTTTGCCGACGCAGGGGTGCCCAGTGGGGCGGTGGAGGTACCGGTGTTGCTGGCGAACGGCTCGGCGGGCGCCATCGTCGACATGACTATCGCGACAGGAGACGGGTACTTCCTCTCCTCCGACATCTCCCGGGCGGGATTCGGTGCCGTCGCGTGCGCGGCGTTCGAGCGTGCCTGGGAGGCCGCGAGCGACCTCTGCGGTGGCGCCCCGCGGCCCTTGCACGAGCACACGATTCGCTTCCGCGAGCGCCCCCTGTGTGGACGCACTGATCACGTCGATGGCGCGTCGTTGGCATTGCCAGCGGCCCTCGGTTTCGTGGCCCTCTGGCGCGGCCACTCGGACACCGCGCTCCCGGTGCACGCCACTGGCGACCTCGTGAAGCGAGGGGGGAGCTGGGTGATCGGTCCCGTCGGGGGCCTGCTGGAAAAGCGGCGAGCCTCGGCGCGATCACGCGATCAGGTCCGCGCTCGCGTGTTCGGTGTTGAAGCGGGTGACGCGTCGCAGCCGGGGCCGTGGACGCTCCAGGGACTCATCGGCGCGCTGGGACTCGACGAGGGCGAGGTGGGCGCCCGTGCCTTTCGCGACCGGAAGTCCGCCATCGACGAGATCGAGGCCGGGGTGGACGGGGTGAAGCGAAGCCAGCCGCTCCCTGGGATGGGGCAAGGCCCCGGCGGCTTGGCGTGGCGCCTTACCGCGCTCCGGCTCCGACATGCCGCGCGATTCCTCGCCGGCCAGGTCACTGACGGCACCTCCGCCAACGCCATCGCGAGGGCACATGTCTTCGCCCGACTCGCCTCCGCCTATGCTCACGACCACGAGCCCCACGACGGTGACGAACGCGTGCAGGAGGCCGAGCTACGAGACGCCGTGGCTGCCATCGCATCGCCGGAAGACCGGTCCGAGGTGCAACGGTGGATCGAGCTCCTCGAGTTGAACAGCTGCATCCGCCTCGACCGTTGGACCGAGGGCGCTGACCTCGCCCGGCGCCTGTCCGCCGGAGTCGGCACTGCGCTCACGGTGGTGGAGTGCCGCCTCCTGGGAACGGTCGCGCGATTCTGGACCCATGCCCAGGTCGGTCGCGACCTTGCCGAGGCGATTCGTCTCCACCGCGCGGTGATCCAGAGCTTCGCGCGTGTCGATAGCGCCGAGGTGCCGCGGTCGCGCATCTACCTGGCCCAGGCCTTGCTCCTCGCTGGCGAGCTGTCCGAGGCCGACGCGGAACTTTGCCAGGCCTTTCGCGAGCTCTCAGCCCCGGTTGACGTCACCTACGCCGAGTCGACGCTGCTGTTCTGGTGGTATGCGCGTGCCCGCGTCGACCTGGCGCGGGGGCAGCTCGACGCCGCCGAGCGCGCCCTGGACGAGGCGGATTCGCGGGCTGCCAACTGGGGCGACTTCCTGGCTCGCGGGCTCGCGCGCGTCCGGGCGCAGGTGGCACGGGCGCGCGGCCGCTCGGGGGAGGCAGACCGCCTTGCTGCCGCCGTCCGGGTCCGAGAGACCGATCCGCCCTACCTGGCCCGAATCGTTGCCGAGGCGGCGGGTGCGCCCCTGCCCGGTGCGATGCCCGAGGCCTTCTAGGTGCGCGCGTGACATGGCTCCTCAACGCATTCTCGCTCTCGATGCTTGGTGAGCGCGACAGCGCTCGGATGGATGTGCAACGCCTGACGCTCGACGAGGTTCGGGCGCGGTGCGGCGGCGCCGAGTCGGCCGTCGGGCATCCGGACACCGCCGCGATCTTCTCGAGGTTACTCGGCCGGGAGGTTGAGCACGCGCGTCGGCACGTGGTGTTGGCGCCGGGCGACGCGGTGATCGTCGGCCAATATGCCGGACCGCGTCTCCCCGAGGGCGCCACCTCGCTGCCCGAGGGCGGACGTTTCAGCTGGTTTCTGGTCACAGTCATCTGAACTCGCGTCGACACGGAGGTCGGACATGAAAACTCTACATTGGTTCTTCTCGTTGGGAACGAGCCCGCGTCCCGCGAACTACGTGCTTCACTCGTCGATGGAGCGCTTCGCCTCGCGGTTTTCGAGCATCGCCGAGCGCTACCCGGCCGCCCCACTCGCCGGTGACGCGCAGCCACGGGCTGCTCAATCGGCCACGGTCGCGCTGACTTGGCTGCTCGGTCCGCCGGTTGGCGTCGATGTCCGATTCCACTGCCTCGGCACGCGCGAACTTGAGGGCCCGCTGTTCGAGAGCGCCATCGAACAAGCGGCGGCGTGGGCCCGCCCCGGCCTGCGACGTGAAGGCGCGCTCAGGCCACTGGGGGCACGGACGCCCGACACGGTCAACGAGATCGTCAAGCACGCGCTTGACGTCGTCGCCGAAGGTGACGCGGTGTTCATCGACACGACCGGGGGCCTCCGGCCTTTTGCGCTGGGTCTCACCCTGATGCAGCCGGTGCTGCGGGCGCTCAGGCCGACGGTCGAACTCTGGGGGGCGGCCTACGCGGAGCTCGGTGGATGGCCGGAAGGCGAGGTGCCCACCGGGGTGGCGCTGTCCCCGGTCTATGACCACACCGAGTTCCTCGATCTGCCGTCGTGGGCGAGCGCCGCCGATGACCTTCGCTCACGTCGCGACGCGGCGGCCCTGGCACGCCTGCTGGAGGCGTCGTACGACGGGACGTTCACCGGCCACTTGCCTGCCACTCTCGCCAAGCTCGCCTTCGCCCTGGACCTCGGGTGGCCCAGCGACATGGTCGAGCCGCTGAAGGCCCTGGCGCCCGCGCTGGTAGGCACAGCGTCAGCCAGCACGCCGGGGCAAGGCGCCGTGATCGACCTCGCGTCGGGGGTTTTCGCCGCCCTCGCTGCCGAGGCGAGCGGTCTCGACGCCGATCGGCTCGACCGGGCGCGGCTGGCCTTCGAGTTCCGCGTGTGCCGGTCCATGCTGGAGGGTGGTCGAACCGGGGATGCCATTCGCGTCGCCCGGGAGACGATGGTCAACGCGGCGGTGCTGGCGCGCGACGGTGGGGCGTCCGTTCCGTCCACCCACTGGCGCGACGCGTTGGTGCGGCGCGAGGCAGAAGGGGCGCTCTTCCGCACCCGCGGCGCGGTCAACGCGGCGTGGACGACGGTGTGCGAGCTACGAAACGCCGCGTCACACTGCAAGACCGTCGATCGGAACGCGGAGGGCGCGGCGCGCCTCGCCTCGCCCGACGCTGTACCCGGAGCTGTCGAGGCTGCCGCCGCTTGCGTAGGCGAATGGGAGCAGTTCGTCCGCTTCGTGTGCGCCTCGCCGAAGTCGGACGTCCCGGTGTTCATTTCGCCGGCGCTGCCAAGTGGCGCGGCCCACCGGGCCGCCGCGTCGCTCGGTGGCAAGGCTTTGCCGACCGAGGTGAGACCGGCTGGCCGCCGAGGGAAACACTGGGCCGCCGGGCAAGCCAAGCGCGCGATCGGCTGCCCGGACGCCATCCTCGCGCTCCCCGAGCAACCTGGCGACGCGGTGATGCTCGCTGCCGCGCTCGCGGAGCTCGGCGTGAACCCGTGGTGGCTCCACGGGGATTCACTCGTGCCGGCCTTCCCGGGGCGGGAGGCGATCTTGCTCGGGTGAGCTCGGCCTGGCCCTACCTTCCCCCCACCCAGCCTTCAATCTCCTTGAACCAGGGCTTCTCCTTGTCGCCTTTGCGGAACTTGACCACCTGCGCGAGGATGGCCTCGGCGAGGCGCTTCTTCAGAGGGTTGTCGTCTGGGAGGCGCCGCCAGTCGGCCACGTAGGCCTGCATCTGCGCGGGGAGCTGGGCGGGAGGCAGGGCGAGGAACCGGGCGACGATGTCAGGTGCGGCGATGGCTGCGCCGACGGGGGGCGGAGGCGCCGACGCGCGCGCCTGCGCCGAGGGGGTAGCGGCCGCGACCTTGGACACAGTCCCGGCGCTGGACCCGGCCGAGAAAGGACGCGGCGGTCCCTGCAGGGCAGCCATGCCTCGCCACGTGCTCGCCCCCGCCGCAGCGAGCGCGAGGCCCTGGCGCTTTCCCTCGTTGAACTCGTTGCCTTCGGTGGCGTCGATCCGCATGTGCCTCAGGTCACGCTCGTCGGCCACGGGGGTGGCGATCGCCACCAGCTCGTGAAGCTGGCGCGAGCAGGCCCAGCCCCCGGGAACGGACGTACACTGCGCCTCCATCCAGGCCGCGAAGGCCCGGCGAGCGTCGTCGAGGGCGTAGGGCGCGCCGCCGACCACCCGGGTCGCCGAGCTCGACGCGGCGAGCTCGAACGTGACATTGCCGAAGCCGAGTGCGCGCGCCAGCCCTAGCTGGTGCCGGCACTCTGCACGTTGCCCGTAGTCGAGCGCCCACAGGAGGGCCCCGAGCTCGACGGGTCGGAGATTGTGGAAGCGCACCTTTCCCGCGAACTCGGCGCCCTCGCGGAGCGGCGTGAAGTGGGTGAACACCTTGTCGGACACCGAGCGACCTCCCCCTGCCCTCGGCGGGTCGGGAATGGCGACCCGGTTGCGCGCAGCGTACCGCTTCCAACCGCGAATGCGCACGCCGTCGTCCATCATCGTGGCGTAGCTAGGACTGCCGCCGCCGAGGCGCGATGGCGTGGCGCCCGGGCCCCGGTCGCCGGCCTGTTCAATGTAGTTGGGGTAATAGCTAGCCTTGGGGGACCCCAAGACCACGCGTTGTGGTTCACCCGGTTGTGCTCTGTTCGCGGTGAACAGGCCCACGCTCACCCGGCCGCGAAGGCCGCCCTCCGACTCGCCGGCGGCATCGCCGGCGGCTTCGCTCTCGCCACGCTTGCCTTCGCGCTGCGGCAGATAGCCGAACATCACCTCGGCGAGATCGGGACGCCGCCCCGTCTTGAATGCCTCGGGCTGCATTGTCTTCACGGCGGAGTGCGTGCTGTGCCGGTACGCGAGGCGAAACATCATCGCAAGGCCGATTGCGCGAACGTCCGTGCCCTCCACCAGGAAGAACACCGGGAGGTTCGCGCCCCGTTCGAGATGCGACCACCAGTGGCGGAGCTCCTCGTTCAGGGTGTCAACGAGCCGGTGTTGCTCACCGGCATCGCTGTGCACGTCCTTGAAGTCCTGCCACACGGCGCCGCTCACGTGAATCTCGGGCCCGGCCTTGTCGAGGAAGACGAAGTCGTGGTGCTTCGGGTGGCCACTCCCACCTCTTTTCACCGGCATGCTCGGGTCCCAGCGCGATGGTTGCCCCGTGAACACCAGCGTTCCCGGCCTGCCGGTCTTGGAGCTCCCCCGGGGCCCAAGCCGTGAGACCACGCCAAATCGCGACGGCGAAGATGGCAGGGGATCGCGCAGCGGGTCGACCAGCACATCGACATCACGACTCTGGAGCGGCCACGACGTGTACTTGTTCACCGCCGACTGCTTGTCGCCCGGTCGCCAGCTGGGTGCCAGCGCCATGAGCAGGTTGTAGTTCACCTTCGCGTAGTCCACGGGTTGAATCACCACGCCGATCCCCTTCACCGGGTCCGCCGCGCGCAGCCAGCCGGCCGCCACACGAGGCAGGGGCTCGTTCTTGCCCCGTTTGGACTGCATGATCGTGGCCATGTGGCGAACGTACAGGTTCTGGTTGTGGAGGTCGCGCACCGCGTATTTCCGGTCGGTCAACCGCGACAGCCACCCGAAGGAGGCAATCTCGACAACGTTCCTGAGGCAGCCCTTGACGCTTGTCCCCGGGATGGCGTACTGCCCGGGCGCCACCTGGAAGAACTCGGCCTTCCTCTCCCCTCCTGCGCGCACGAACACGGGGGTATGGGCTCTGAGACGCACGTCGAGCGTGCCCGAGAGCCCATCCTCGAAGGGGACGTCGATCGAGGCCGAGTCCGCCCAGTCGGGCAGCGCCACGGTGGCCGCCATGGGCACGAAGTTGTACGGAGCGCGAATCTTGTCCATTATTTCTCCCCCTGCAGGAGTCGTTGGCCCACGAGCACCGCACCGGTCGCGTCCGCGCGCCAGTAAACGGCGTGGCGCCACGCACCCGAACCCTCCGCCGCGAGACTGGAGACATCCAGGCGGAAGTGTGTCTCCCCCGGGTGCTCCGTCACGCGCCAGGCGCGAAGCTGCTCGCCATCGCGGCGCAGCGTGACGGACGAGGTCGCGGAGGTTGCGAACTCGGCCGCGAGGATTTCCTGCTCCTCCACGTGGCTCGCTCCCGGCAACGACCGGGCCTCCCTGGGCGTGGAAACCCAGCCGACGCTCGCGGTCCGCAGCTCGACGACGGCTGACTGGACCGGCGTGATGGGCTCGAACGTCACGGCGCACGTGCGCCCCGAGCTGGGGCCGTCGAGCGTCGCGGCATAGGCCGACGCGAAGGAATCTCCGAACTTACTCATTTGCCCTCCTCGACCCAACGATCGAGCGCGCCGTCGTCCTGGAGAATGCCAGCGAAGAAGCCATGCCCCCGGTTCTGCGCGGCGCCCAGGGCCAGGCGCTCGGCGAGCAGATCGTGCAAGGCGGCGCGGAACGCCGCTCTGGCTGTGGGTTCGATGACTCCTCCCCGACGATCGATGTGAATGGTCAGGGTCATCAACTCGCCGCCACGAAGTGGAGTCTCGTCGAACAGCGCGCCGTCGACGGGGCCCTGGGTGAAGCGGTCGATCGACACGTGGTCGAGGCGACCGTGTGAGGACTTGGTCACTGTGAATTCCTCGACGAACACGCGGCCCGGACGCCCCTCGTCACCCTTCTTGATTGCCCCGAATAGCTCCTCGACTTCGGCGGGAATGCCGGGCTCAGCCGCGTGGCGTGTACCGGCCACCCACCGTCCCCGCTCAGCCCCTGGAATCGCTGCTTGTAGAGCACGAAAGTGAAATGCCGTGCGATGCCGCAAGGCACCCTTGACGGCTGACGCCACGAACACGTACTCCTCCTCCCCCTCGGGCGTCATGCTGCCCTGCTGGAGGGACCCGGCGCCGGTCCACCGCACCCGCGTCTCGCTGTAAGGGATGCCCTGCACCTGCTTCTGCTCGGCGCCGGTGCCCTTCCTGTGCTCGGGTCGCGTGGCCGTGCCACCTCCGAAGTACCAGAAATCGGCCGGCTTGAGCGCGGCGCGCACGGTGAGCAGCGGTTCAGGTGATACCATGACTTTTTCGTTGTCGTCTGCCAGAAGGCCCGGGGGGAGCGGCAAAGCCAGGTCGACCGGCAGTCGGCTGATCCGCTCCCGGTCCGCCGGCGATGCGAGGTTGAACCGCCCCCGAAGGACACGCGTGACCACAAACCGCCCGTGGCCTCGGCGGGTGCGTCCACCGAGTACCACGCCGCCGCCGCGGAGGAGGGCAAGGAGGTGGTCGAGGAGGGCGTCTGCGGACTTCTCGCTCGATTCCGCCGCCAGCGGCTCGTGCACCTTGAGTTCGAAGGTGAAACGCGCGCCAGCGGGCACCAGCGTCTCGTCAAACTTTTCCCGGCCGGCGACGACGCCCCGGGGACCGAGGTGGACGTGGTCGCGGGTCACCCCCCGCACCATCGCCCGCATGACCGGGTCGTTGCCGGCGCTGGCGGAAAACGCCGCCGGCCTGTCGTCGGCGCCGTGTACATGGGCCCACGACACCTCCACGCGGGATGCCTCGCCCGTCGCGCCGCGCTGGAAGCCGAACCACGCGTCAGCCTGCCGAGGCGGGAGCGCGCTCCTCAGCACGCCGGCGATCGAGGTTCCTGGAATCGCCGGCTTGCCCCCGGCGTCGGTGACGAAGGGGCAATCGAGCGCGCCCTCCGCGTCGCCCTTGCCAACGCCCACTGGGGTCAGAAACGTGAGCGTCACTCGCGCCAGCGTGAATTGTTGTCCGCGCGGAATCATCGGACACCTCCACCACGGGCTTGTCGTGCTGCAGCCTCGTTTTCTGCCAGGGTCCGGGCCGCGATGGTGAGCGCGGTGAGTGACCGCTCCGCGTCGCCGGTCGGCACGAGCGCCAGGAGCTGTCGCCAGAGCGGCCCCCCGTCCGAGCCGCCGAGCGGCCGCGCGGGCTGCTGTCCCCACGAGGCCTCGAGTTTGCGCACACCTGTGGTGGCGAAGCGCTGGAATGACTGCTGGAAGTGCGCGAGGTCGGTCCCCGAGGCGGCGGCGAGGCGTCCCAGTTCCCGCCACTGCGACGGGGCGAGTTGGGCGCCGCTGTCTTCGACAGCCCTCACGATCGTCCCGGCGAGTTGGGCAGCGGCGCGTGCTCGTGGCAGCGCCGCCAACCGCGACCTCAGCGCGCCCGTGATGTGCTCGGACGGAAAGGGCGCCTCGTCGCTGGGGGGCTCGCGCTCGGGCTCGGACTCCTCCCAGCGGAGCGACTCGCTGGCAAGCCAGGCCGGGTTGACCTCCACGCGGCCCCAGCCGGCGGAGCGGTGGTCACCAAGGCCCGTCGCGACTGCAGCGCGCAAGCCTGCTGCGTCGTCGGACTTCGCCTCGTACGCGAGTACCGACCCCGCCACTAGGAACTGGCGCTCAGGATCCCAGCTGCCGTGGCGCACGAAGCTCACCCGCCGCGACCGGACGAATGTGCCTGGCTCCACTCGGCCGCCGAGCCACCGGTCCAGCCCCAGGTCGCGAGCCGAGGGGGCGAGAGCGGGCTGTCCGCTGTCGCAACCTCGCACCTCCAGGTTCGAGGCGCAGAAGAGCAGCACCGTGTCGCCCTTGGACCAGGATGAACCGCGTGCCGCCTCGTCACTGTCCCTGAACTCCAGAACCACTTCGCCCAGCTCCGCGTTCCGGCTTCGCCCCAGGCGCGCCGTGGAGCCGAGGGCCTCGCGAACGCGATAGAGGAGGGCTGCGTCGTCTGCATCGATTCGGGCCAGGAAGCTCTGACCGGCCCGCAGCGCGTCAATGCCGTAGAGGTGGTGGTCAAGCCCACGCCCCGCCGTGCCCATCGCCGTGCGCAGGGAGTATTCCCGGCGCGTTCGAATCGGGGTGAGTGACGAGCGTGCTGCGTCGAAGTACACGAAACTGCCGACGTCGAGCGGCTTCTCCTGCGCATCGCCTCCCTGCCTGGCAAGTGGCGTTCGGGCGCGGTTGGTTAGCACCCGGTCGCCGTCGCTCGGCCATTCCTTGGGCTTGTGCACGCACAGCGGGGCGGCGAGGGTCGCACGCCACGGTCCGGCCTCCGGGGTTCCGTCACCAAAGCGGACCGCCCCCAGGTGGAAGACGCTTCGCGCCAGGCCGTGGCGTTCGAAGTCGTCGTACCTCGCGGCGGCCGCGCCGAGTAGCGCGCTGCCGGGGACGTAGCTGAGGCTGCGGCCGCCACCGAGGCTGGCCGCGCGCTCCGGGAACGACGCATCCGAGAGGAGGGTGATGCGGCAAAGCAGCGAGTTCATACGAGGTACTCCAGCGTGCAGCGACCGAGGCCCCTCGCCCGATGCGCGCCCGCGGCGCGGACGAGGGGGAAGGCCGAGGCAAGGCGGTCAAGGTGATCGGGCGCCCCGGTCACCGTCGAGTGAAGCGAGATGGGCAGGGCCACCTCGATGCTGCGGAGGGTCTTGTCGCGGGCCACGCCGTCCGCATCGATGGCAGTGCTCGACAGGCGCTCGAAGAAAGCAGCGCCCGCCGATCGGTGGCTGGCGCCCCAGCGCTCGCACGCGGCGCGCTCCTCCGGGAGGCCGACGCGAGCCGATCCTAGTTGAATCGCTCCTGGCGTACTCTGGAAGCGCCCATCTGTGAGCGCGCGTTCGACTGCCTCCTCCGAGGCTTTCCCCGTGCTGGAGGCCTCCACGCGAACGCGCAGGTCGCTCCCCAGCAACGCCGCGATCTCCGGCGGTTCGGCGCCGGCTAGCACCAGCCCCTCCCGCAGCAAGCCCTTCAGGGCCCGCCCGGGGAAGCATGGCAGGCCGCCGGCTGTACGCAGGCACACCGCGTCGAGATCGGCCCCTTGGCCTCGGCCCGTTCCGGCGTGCCAGTAGCTGAGGAACGTGAGTCGGAGCGTGCGGGATGTCATGCTTCTTCTCCGGCTCGAAGGAGCGAACTGAGCGCCAGGGCGTCGCCGACGGGCGTGACCGTCTGGCGCCTGCCGTTCTCGCCGTGGTTGTTCGTCCCCCAGGGGCCCGGTGCGTCGGGCGTGCACCCCCACGGGGATAGGGCGGCGGTGAAGCGGTCCCAGTCGTCCTTTTGCCGCCCAGACACCACGGTGCGCCAGCGTTTCCAGCGGTCACGCGCCGCTGCGGCGTCGGTCATCGCGAGGCGCAACCACCCGCGGGCCGCGCCGCGAGGTTGGAGCGCGAGCGCCGACCGCAGCTCATCTAGCTGGGCCGTCGAGACCCAGCCCGGGGGCACGGAACTGCCGGCCGCGTATGGGCCGCCCGAGAGCGCCCCGGGCTCGCCGCTCGCGCTCCGGAGCTCGTCGTTCTTGATCTCGCGCCAGTCGCCCACAAGGGAGGTGGTGACACGGTGAAAGAGCAGCGGCGAGACAGCCCGGCCGCGAGCCGGAGCCTTCGCGGCAGCGCACAGGCCCTCCGCGAGCTCGTAGGCGTCGCGGAACGGCCAGTGGCGCTTGACGAGGGCAATGCCGATGCCGGCGTGTAGGCCGCCGCCGCCGAGCGCGTCGCCGCAGGAGGCGGTGAGTCGCTCGAACTCGGAGGCCCACACATGGGCGAACGGGATGGCGTCTTCGGCGGCGCAGAGAAGGGTCAGGTCGTCGCCGCCGAGCACGACCACCCGGGCGGGAATCACGTTTCGACCGTCGGCGCCGGGCCGGGCTGCGGGTACGAAGACCGCCCGGATGGCGGTGGCGGTGGCCTGCTCGGTCGCCCCGCGCAGCGCGGACGAGAAACGGCGGTTGCGCTCGAAGGTCGTGCAGGCGTCCTTGATTCGATTGCCGACCCCGGTGCCGTCGGCGTGCAGCACCGCCACGTAGCCGTCGCCCAGTTGGTCGTGGTCGGTGACGAACTCGGTCCCGCCGAGGCCGAGTCGCTGGGCCAGGGCCCGATCACCCGCGCGCTGGAATTCGCGCAGCTTTGCGTCCATCGCGGCGTCGAGCAGCGTGGCGCCGTGGCGACGGACGGCGGGCAGGCCGGTCTGGGCGCTCCGGACGGCGAGCGGGCCCGCCTCGGGCAGAGAGGGGGCAGGCGCGTTCCGAGCCAACCCCACGGCCCGCACGCTCTCTTCCATCGCCATTTGTTCGTCGCCCTCGTTCGCCACCACCGCAGACGCCAGTTGAAGCCCAGGCGCGAGCTGGGACATCGCGATGGCCACGGCTGCGGCGAGGTCGGTGGCGGCCTGGCGGGAGGGAAGTCGAACGAGACCGTTACCGGCTGCCAGCACGCAGTCTGCGTCGCCGACACCGAGCGAGCCGGCCGCGGCCCGCACGCGACCGGCCAGGCCCTCCACGATGGCGCTGCCGCCACCCATCTCGCGTAGGCGGTCGGTTGACATGATCCATGACTGGATCCCCTTCGCCTCGTACCTGTACAGCCAGCTCATCGTGACGCTCCTCGGGTTCCTTCGAAGACGAGCACTTGTACCACGCGTTCGCGGGGCGCGCATGTCGGTCGGTCAACGCCGGTGTCCGGGTCCGCTCGTCTACACTGCCACGGTGCGGCCCCCGCGGTTCACGCGGTAGGAACCCCGCAGCGCGGGCCTGTTGGCCGGGGCCGTCGGCGCCGCGAGCGCTGACCTCCGCGAGAAGCACCACGACCGGGCCGACCGCTGACTCGGTGGTGCCTATCCCTCCCCCACCTCCACCCCCACCCCCGCCAGCAACTTCCTGAGCTTCGCGGTGTGCCCCTTCTTCACCTCGAGCACACCCCCGCCGAGCCAGCCCACGAGGTGAGCCGACGCCCCCGGGAGCGCCATCACCAGCTGGGCGGCGGCCTCGTCGGCCACCAACAAGAGCTCCGCGCTCCGCGCCCGGGGCGGCGTGATCTCCCCGGTGTAGGCCGCCACCAGCGCCACGAAGTCGTCGGGCGGGGGTTGCACGGCGCGCTTCGTGAGGAACTCCAGCACGGCGGCCGACGTGGTGGGCCGTAGCTTGGCGGGGTCGAGCCGCTGGGCGCCGTCGCGCGTGTGACAGATACGCGCCACCAGCCCGGCGCCGAGGAGGTCTGGCTGCCCCTTGGCCACGGCCGCGACCTCGTCGCCCGGCCCCAGTCGGAGCCAGCGCGGCGGCGGCTTGAGGTAGTCCACGACGGGCGCCTTCACCGCGCCCAGAGGCAAGAGCGCGAAGCGCTCGCCGGCCGCGCGGGCGCCAGGGAGCGCGGCGATGGCCTTGTCCCGCTCGCCGCGCGAGGGCCACTCTGCCAGGTCGAAGCCCTGGTTGAGCTGGACCACGCCGAAGGCGCCCGTCCAGTCCTCGATCGTCACCCGGACGTTGTCGGGGAGGCCGCGCTCTGCCATGGCGCCGAGCCGCGCGAGCCCGGCGCGTCCGTCGAGTCCGCCCTGCATGGCCTCGCCCCAGCGCTTGCGGTCGAGTCGCCAGCGCCGGACAGGGTCGCCGGGATGCCCCGCCACCAGGGCCACGCGGTCGAGCCACAAGGCGTCGGCGAGGGGCAGGTCGCGCGCCGGGGCGTGCACCTCGAAGTCGGCGCCCACGTGGACGCGGGCCGCCCTCGCGGGCTGGGTGACGGGGAGGCCCAGGACCTCGCGACCGAGCGGCGTGCGCCGAATCGCCCGGGAGGAGCGCGGGGGCGCGTACGCCGGGAGCGCGTCCTGCTTGCCGAGGTAGCGCGTGTGGCGGCCCCGGTAGGCGCGGTCGAGCGCACTGTCGCGCGGCGGGCGCTCCGGTGGTGTGTAGGGCGCGTCGAGGGCGCCCACCTCCACGAGGCCGAGCAGGCGGAACGTGTGACAGAAAACGGACTCGACCAGCACGCGCTGCATCCGGGCCTCGCTGGCGTCCAGGTCGCGAGGACTCAAGCGCTCCCCGGTGAAGCTGGGCGACTCCATGAAGCCAATCGACGCCTCGCGCTCGGTGACCGCCTTGATCAGGGCCTCGATGGGCACCCAGTCGTCGGTGTCGAGCCGCGACAGCAGCACCCGGCAGGCGGAGCGGACGGCCGGCATCTGCCTCGTGTCGGGATCGCCCCAGTGCGGGTGGAGGAGGGCCGCCACCACGTCGTGGTCGTCGGTGGGCAGGTCGTCGAGCCACAGGGCGCGGCTGCAGAGGCCGTCCAGGGCGAGCCGCAGGATCTCGACGGGGTCGCTCGGAACCGGCGCGCCGGCCCGCAGCCGCCCATCGCGCGCGGCCACCAGCCCCGCCATCCATGCCCAGTAGAGGATGCGCTGTCCACCCACGCTGGGGTGGGGCTGGAGCGCCTTCTCCACCGCCTTGCACACGGCGGCTGCCGGCCAGCCATCCGCGCGCAGCTTCAGCTCGCGGGTCTCGCACAACTCGCGCAGCGCCAGGAACGAGGAGGCCAGTCGCCCGGCGTCGGCGATCGGACCGATGTGCACCCGCGACGGGTCGACCGCCGCCACCCGGAGCCTGGGGGCTGGCTTCGGCGAGAAGGCGCCAAAGGCCGGGGTGGCCCGCCACGGCGGCAGGCCAGCCCACAACCAGTCTTGGGTGTCGCGTGGCGCTCCGGGCACGCCGGTGGGCATGACCGCGCCGAACTCCAAGACCTCGCCGAGGAGTCCCTCGGGGCGGGGAAGTCCGAGGCAATCGACGGCGATGATCGCGGACAGCCCTCCGCCGGTGCGGGTCAGCGCGGCGGCGGCCGCCTCGTGCTCCGGTGTCCAGCCGCCGGGCCGAGGCTTGGCCGCCCCGTCTCTCGACAGGAATGCGACGAGCGCCTGCTCGCGGCTCGCACGGTCGCCGCCCGGCTTCGGCTTGCCAAACAGCCGTGTGTACATGGACGTGATCACCGCCGAGGCCACCCGCGACAGGGACTTCTGGACCTCCTCCGGCGCCATCACGTGCCCTCCGCGCGCACCCGCAGCGCAGGGCGCCCGAGCTTCTCCAGCCGCGAGGCGACCTTGTCGACGCTGCCGGGCAGAAGCGCCACCAGCCCGGGATCCACGACGGTTACCACCAGTCGCGACAGCTCCTTGTCCTTCACCAGGAGGTCGATGGTGTCGGCAGGCCCAGTGAGCCAGGCCAGGTGACGGTGCAGTCGCGTCGGTACCATGGCCGCGGCGGGTAACGGGTTTCGGCTCTGCCCGGGGGGGTGGTGGACTTGCCGCGTTCCTACCCCCCGCTGGTGCCCCCCTCGATCCACCCCCTCACATCGATCATCGCCTCCGGTCTGCACCACCGGACGCGAGTGCTGCCCACCATCGCCTCGGCCTCCAGCGCGAGGTTGAGCACCATCACCTCGGCGGGCGCGTACGCCTCGATGAAGCTCCGGGTCGAGCGTGACAGCCGGGGCTCGGAGAGGGGCGACGCCTTCACCTCCACCGCAAGCAGGCGGCCCGGCTGGGCCAGGACGAAGTCCACCTCAGCCCCCGAGGTGCTGCGCCAGAATCGAATGCTGTCCAGCGGGTCGAGGGCGGACAGGTGTTTCCTCAACTCGCCGCCGACCCAGGCCTCTAGGAGTGGACCGCGATCCTCCCGCTCAGCGAACGGAGCTTCGCGTCGCAACAGAGCATTGCCGATGCCGGTGTCCGACACGTACACCTTCGGTCGTCCTGTCAGCTCGGCCCGCTTCCCACCCGCGAAGGGAGGGACGACGTGCACGATCCCGCTCTCCACCAGCACGTCGAGGTAGCGACTCACGGTCTCCCGCGAGATGCCGCAGAGCGCCGCCCATTCCGACGCGTTGACGAGGCTGCCGACCTGGCCAGCCAGCAGGTGCAGTAACCGCCTGAACGCGTCGAGGTTTTCCACGCGGAAAAGGTCGGAGGCGTCGCGAATCACAAGCGCATCGACGAGGCGCCGCGCGACGGCGGCGTCCGCGCCCGGCACCCAGGCCGCGGGGTAGCCCCCGATCACGGCGTGCCTGAGGCACAGCTCGTGCAAACGCCGCGCTCGGAGCAGGGGCGCCCCCCCGGGCACCGTGGCCGCGAGTTCGGCGACCGAGAAGGGGTGCATGACCAGTCGCGTCGCGCGACCGGCAAGCGACTCCCGGGTGCGCGAGAGGAGATGGAACCCACTCGACCCCGAGACCAGAATCGGGTTGGGAAGCCCAGAGTCCACGAGGCCCTTCACGAGGAGGCCCGCATCCTCGAGGTGTTGCGCCTCGTCGAGGAACAGCGGCGCCGAGGGCAGGACGAGGGCACGGACGTCGGCCGCCATGCGCGCTGGAGAGCGCGCCCAGCCCCGCAAGCTCAACTCCTCGCAGTTCACGAACAAAGGCGGGTGGCCGTGGTCGACGAGCCAATGCCAGATGAGCGAGGACTTGCCGACCTGCCTGGCGCCGACGACGAGGTGCGCCTGTCGCGGCACTGGCCACGTCAGGACTTGGGGTGCTAGGCGTTCGATCCAGGGCACGGGGAGCCTCGCCGCCGCCTCGCCGGGAAAGGTTCCCGGCTCATCGAGCCAGGGGTTCAGCAGGCGGAGGGTGTCGAGGACGGACGGGTCCATGCCGAGAGCATAACCCCGTCAACTGCAAGACCCACCACGCACTCATCAGGGTTCATTGCGGCCAGGCTCTTGCACTTGCCGGGCCTCGCCCCCGAGTCGGTATGCGCGCGCGCTTGACCGCCACCCCGCCTCCGCCCTACCATCCCCGCCCCATGTCCTCCCCTCCCTCGTGCCCCCGGTGACGACGCCTGGCGACCAGAGCTCCAGCGACCACGCCCTGCGCTACCGGGCCGCGTCGTGCGTGGCCCATCGTTGGCGGGGCACCAACACCTACTTCGAGGAGCCCGGTGAGCGCCTCAAACGCCGTTTCGCCTTCGTGGAAACGGCGCTGCGCTACCTCGTGGCGATGCTCGCCGCCGAGCACGCCGCCGGCCGCTGCGCCCCCGCGAAGGGCTGGGACGCGCTGTGTGCCACGCTCGGCAAGAAGGCGGTGTCGCTCGGCCTCTGGCTCGACGCGGCGCGTGACCTGTCCCTCGCGGTGATCGCGCAGCCAGAGCCCATCCTCCTCGATCTCGCCTGCGTCCTCGCCGACCGTCCCCCGGGTCAGTCAGCGCGCCCCACGCGGGTGGCCGACGACGTCCGCTGTCTGGTCGAGATTCGCAACCGCGATGCCCACGCCGAGGTGATCGCGACGGGCGTGTCGAGCGAGCGACTCGCCGAGTCCGACGAGAGTTTCCGGCGTTTCCTCGCCGCCCTGAGGACGATCGGCCGCGCCGTCCCCTGGGTGGCCTCGCGCTGCAGCACCGAGCGCGATGGGAGTTTCGTGGCCGAGCTGCACTGCCTCCGGGGCGTGGAGCCGATGCCGCCGCGGCGGGTCACGCTGCTGCGACCGGTGGCCGAGCGGGCGCCCTTCGTGGTGACCCCCAGTGGTGGGATCCTCTACGTGACACCCTTGCTTCACTGGGGCACCTTCTCTCGTGGCCGGGGCCCGGAGCTGCGCCTGTTCAAGGACTGGAAACGCGGGCCCACCTACTCCGACCCCATCGGGCTCGACAACCCCGCGCTGCCACCGGATGGTGGCGCGCCCGAGCCGGGCGCCTGGTGGGAGGCAGGCACGCAGAACGCCCTCGTCCCGGGTGTCGTGTCGACCCACGGCGGCGACCTCGCGGTGCTTCGCGACCCGGAGCGGGGCGAGGTGGCGCCGGTGTTGCCGGGCTACACCGTCGGTGCGCGCCTCGGCTACGGGGGCAACGGGCACGTGTACACCGCCCGGAGCCAGGAGGGGATCCAGGTGGCGGTGAAGGTGCTCAGCCAGTCCCTCGCGGTGGACCACCCGGCCCGCGAGCGCCTGCACCGCGAGTACCTCGCGATGCGGAAGGTGGAGCACGCCAACGTCGCGCGGGTGTACGACTTCCTCCCCGACACGCCGTCCGGTCCCACGCTGGTGCTCGAGTTTGTCGTCGGCACCAACCTGCGCAATCGCGTGGAGTCGCGGCCGCTTTCGCTCTCGGAGACCGTGTCGGTGATGGAACAGGTGCTGTCTGGTCTCGCCGCCGCCCACGCGGCCGGCATCGTACACCGCGACGTGACCCCAGAGAACGTCGTGCTCGACCCCCAGGGCCGCGCCAAGCTCATCGACTTCGGTATCGCCAGCCTCGCCGGTCAGGACCGGCTCACCGCCACGCTCGACGGGCTCGGCAAGGTGAGCTTCGCCGCGCCCGAGCAGATCGCGCGTCCCGTCGACGCCGGCCCCCCGGCCGACGTGTTCGCCGCCGGGCGACTGCTCGGCTTCTTGCCCAGCGCCTCGGTGGAGCCGGCCGAGCAGCTCGCGGCGCTGCCCGGGGCGCTCCAGGCGCTGGTGATTCGCGCCACGGACCCGGACCCGGCCCGCCGCTTCGCCCACGCGCGGGCGATGCTGGCCGCGCTCCAGGCCGCGCGCGCGGCCGGGTGGGAGGGCGCCCCCGTCGCGCCGGGCGACGCGCTCTCGCCCGATCTCGCCGTGGCCTCTGTCGTCCGGTCGCTGGGCGACGGCCTCTGGCTCGCGGAGGTGGACGACACCATGCACGCAGAGCGGCTCGCCTGCGTCGTCGCGGAGCGGCGGGCGCGCGCTGAAACGGCGCTCGAGGCGCGATTGCGCGGCCTGTCGCCGGCGCGCCGGGCGAGCCTCGGTCAACCTCGAGTGAACGTCACCCGGGAGGGCGTCCGGTGGTGCGTGCTCGGCGGCGACGACCGCGATCTCGCGGCGCAGGTCTTCCTCGGCGCCGACGTGACGATCACCGGGGAGAAGCTGCCCGTGGTCGTGGCCGCGGAGGTGGTCGCGGAGGTGATGACCGAGGTGGTGGCCGAGCCGGAGCAGGAAGTCGTCCCGGCAACCGATAGGCACCCGCCCGCAGCGCCTCCCCGATCGCTGCCCTCGTCGGCGCCCCCGTCGCTGCCCTCGGCCGCGCCAACCGGTGAGCTGTGCGCTCCTGCGCCCTGGGCCCCGCAGGCAGACGACGTGGTGTCCGCGGGGGATGGCATTGGCGTCGTCGCGAAGCTCGTGGTGCAGGTACTTCTCGTCGCGTTGTCGTTCGGGCTACTCTACCCGTTCGTGCGGCATGCCAACCGGCTCGCGGTGGCACCGCCGCCCTCGCCGCCTGGCCCGATTCCCGCGCCGCTTCTTCGCCACTCGCCCGTGGACCGGCGTTGCGCACCCGCTGTCGCCCTCAGGGTGATCGACGATCTCGCGACCATCGTGCTCCTACAGCGAGTCGCGCTGGGCGCCGGGGGCGACCCGCCGCTCGCCACTCTGCGGGCGGACCCGGCTCGCGCCGCCTGGTACGTGCTCGGCCTCGACGAGATCACGTCGCCGGCCGGCCATCGTGGTGCCCTGGCCAGCGCGCCAGCCCGACGCCGCGCGCAGATCGGCCTCATGCACCTCCACCTTCGGAGCGGCCGGGGCACGGGTGTCGAGTCCGTGCACGAGTACGTGACCCACGCCAGCATCTGCCTCGCTCGCCTCGTCCACGCCGGGCAGCACGCCCTGGCGGGCCAGCCCCCGGCGGGGATCGTCGTGGAGGGCGGGCGATGGCGGCTCGCCGGGGGCGAGCTCCTGCAACTGGCCGTGGCCCCGTGATCCACCGCGGTTAGCGCGCTGAGGATGCCCCGCTACTTCAGCACCACCGGGCCTTGCGACCCCGCGGAGCATTACTTCGTTCCTGTCGCGACGCGAATGCCCGACCTCTGGCCGTTCATCGAAAGGAAGCAGTACTTCGTGGTCCACGCGCCCCGGCAAACGGGGAAGACCACGGCGATGCGCGCGCTCGCGACGTCTCTCCGGGCCCGTGGTGTCGCTGGCTGCTGGGCGACGCTCGAGCGCACGCAGGCGATCGAGGATGTGGAACGCGCGGAGCCCCTGTGGCTACAGGCGCTCTGGCAGTGGTCGCAGAGCGCGCTCCCAGCGGCGTGGCGGGCGCCCGACCCGGCCACCGCGATGGCCAGCCCCGTTGGAGGCCGCCTCGGCGCGTACCTGCGCGCCTGGGCCGGGGGCCTCGATGTCCCGCTCGTCTTGCTCCTCGACGAGGCCGACGTCGTGACCGGCCCGGCCATGGTGAGCCTGCTGCGGCAGCTCCGTGACGGTTTCATGGACCGTGGCGTGCGGCGGTTCCCCACCTCGGTGGGCCTGGTGGGGATGCGCGACTTGAGGGACTACGTCGCGGGGTCGAAGGCCGGGCAGCTGGTCAACCCGGGCTCGCCATTCAACATCAAGGCTGCGTCCGTCACCCTCCGCAACTTCGACGCGACCGAGGTAACTGCGCTCTTGTCCCAGCACACCGCCGAGACGGGGCAGCCCTTCGCGCCGGGCGCCGTCGCCGAGATGGTGCGGGTGACCGACGGCCAGCCGTACCTCGTGAACACGCTGGCCGACCTGTGCGTGACCGCGCTTGTGCCGGACCGCACGCAGGCCATCACGCCCGCGCACGTAGACGTTGCCCGAGAGCGCCTGATCCTGTCGCGAACCACCCACCTCGACAGCCTAGCGGAGCGCCTCAAGGACCCTCGCGTGGCCAAGATCGTGCAGGCCGTGCTGCTCGGCGACGACCCCCACGGGCTGTCGTACTCCGGTGACGACTTCCGGTACGTGATCGACCTGGGACTGATCCGCCGGGGCCCGGACGGCGCGGAGCCCGCCAACCCGCTCTACCGCGAGGTGCTCGCCCGGCAGCTCTCCTACGACGTGCAGGCCGCCGTGCCCCGTCCCGCGTGGCCCTGGGTCACGCCCGAGGGCCGCCTCGATTTCCCTGCTCTGATGTCCGCGTTTCGCGAGTGGTGGCGACAGAATGCCGACGCGGTGGCGAGGCAGGTGCCCGAGTACCCCGAGGCCGTGCCGCATCTCGCGCTGTGCGCCTTCCTCCAGCGCGTGGTGAGCGGCGGCGGGCGGGTGCATCGCGAGTTCTCCGCTGGTCGTGGCGCGATGGACCTGCTCGTCGAGTACGGACCGGATCGCTTCGCCGTCGAGCTCAAGCGCGTCCGCGCGCGCGACTCGCTCGACACGGTCGTGGACGATGGGGTGGCGCAGCTGGGGAGATAC
>SXGT01816328.1_pt1 | contig 24140 bp, 21 predicted proteins | sample 3176221 | NCBI WGS metagenome assembly SXGT01 (sample SAMN11356862, study PRJNA531348) | freshwater metagenome | isolation source: freshwater sample F1-120 | place: China: Fuxian Lake, Yuxi | collected 2017-12-25
AAACGGTCGCAGATGTGCACGTAACCCTCGTCGTCGATGTACGCGACATCGCCGACGCTCTTCCAGTCGTCACCCGCTTCGGTCAACTGCTGTTCGGTCGCGTGATAGCCGTCCATGGCCAGGGTCGTGCGAACGAACAACTCCCCGCGTTCGCCGGGTTCGCCGTCGCGACCGTCTTCGGTGACGACCTTGAGCTGGATTCCGCCGTAGGGCTTTCCGCACGAACCCGGTTTGCGCAGCTGATCTTCGGGTTTCAACACAGTGTCGACGCCGAGTTCGGTACTGCCGTACACCTCGTAGAGGAACCCTGCACCGAGCTTGTCGATCAACTCGACCTTCAGCGCGTACGGCACGGGCGCCGCGTTGGCGATGAGGACCTGCATCGTGCTCAGGTCAGCCTTCGCCAAAACCTCGTCGGGCAAGCTCACGATCCGCTTCAGTTGTGTCGGCGCCGAGAACGTGTTCGTCACGCGATGTTCCCCCACGAGACGGATCCAGGCTTCGGGATCGAACCTGCGCAACACCACGACCGGGGCGCCGAGCGTCTGCGCGAGCGTCGCGAAGGCAAGCGGGCCGGAGTGGTAGAGCGGGCCGGTCGTCAGGTGCACCGGATTGTCGTGGAAATAGCCCAGTTCGGCGAGCAGCGCACCAACGAGCGCGGGATCGGTACGGGTACGCAGGGCGCCTTTGGGTTTGCCCGTCGTGCCCGAGGTGTAGATCATCTGGGCACCGCCGCTGAGCGCGGCTTCGGGGCTCAGCGACGACGGTTCCGTGTCGGGTTGCCCGTCGCGCAACGCGTCGAGTGTTGCCCAATCGCTCGGCGGTTCACCGAGAAACGCTGCGAACGTCCGAACCTTTGGACACTCGGTTCGCACCGACGCGATGAGCGGTGCGAACTCCGCGTCGGCCATGACGACCGTGGCGTCGGAATTGTCGATGACGTAGGCCATCTCCGCGGCGTTGAAGCGATACGAGAGCGGAACCGCAACGAGTCCGAGTTTGCGGGCGGCGTGGATCGAAACCAGCACCTCGAGCGAGTTCGGACCACACCACACCAGGCGTTCGCCGTGACGAACCCCCGATGCTGCGAGCCCGTGGGCAACTTGATTGACCATTGCGTTGAACTCGGCGAAGGTCGTCACCGAGGCGACGGCACCGCCGCTGCCATCGACGATCACGGCAGGCTCGGCGCCCTTCGCCGCTGCGTGCACGGCAAGAATGTCCGTCGGAGTGTTCATCGTCGCGGATCGTAATGCTCGGGCCCGAGACCGCCGCAGACGCGCGGCCGTCATGGCTTAGCCTCCCGCCCCGTGAACGACCCCGCCCCGGCTGCTCCCGTGCTGACCGTGGTCATGCCGGCGTTCAACGAAGAGTCGATCCTCGCCGATTCGGTCGCCGAGGTCTGCGGCGGATTACGCGACCGCGGCGCATCGTTCGAAGTCCTCGTCGTCGAAAACGGCTCGACCGACGACACTCGACGGGTCGCGGCCGCGCTCCCAGCACGACATCCCGAGGTGCGCGTCGAATCGTTGCGCGAGGCCGACTACGGCGCGGCGCTCCGCCATGGCCTGCTCGCCGCACGCGGCAACGTCGTGGTCAACTTCGACACCGACTACTTCGACCTCGACTTCCTCGACGTTGCCGTTCGCCGCGTCGCTGCCGACGACGGGCCGGCGATCGTCGTCGGATCGAAACGTGCACCGGGTTCCGACGACAACCGTGCGGCTATCCGGCGAATCGTGACGTTCGTGTTCTCCACCATCTTGAAGATCGGCTTCGGGCTCCGCGTCTCCGATACCCACGGCATGAAGGCGATGCGACGAGCCGACGTCGTCGCTCACGCGCGCGAGTGCAAGCTCGGTCGGGATCTGTTCGACACCGAGCTGATTTTGCGAGCCGAACGCGCCGGTCGGCGCACCGACGAGATACCTGTCGCCGTCGAGGAGCGGCGTCCCGCCCGGACGTCGATCCTGCGCCGGATACCTCGCACGCTCACGGGCCTGGTTCGCCTCCGACTCGCGCTGCGCGGCACCCACCGCTGATGATCATCGCGGGGACGGGCATCGCCGGCGCTCCGTCGACCAGCAGCGATATACCGGGATGGGTGCGCTTCGATGGCGGCGTCATCACCGAAGTCGGAGTCGGCGATACGCCACCGGAGGCCGCCGAGAGCGTCGACCTCGGCGATGTCGTGCTCGCACCTGGCTTCATCGACCTGCAGATCAATGGCATTGAAGAGATCGACTTCGGTGCAACCAGTGCGTCGGGGGCCCGCGAAGCCTTGACGCGTCTGGCCCGGACCGGATGTACGACGTGCCTTCCGACGCTGGTCACCGCGCCCGATGCTGCGTACGGACCGATGCTGGACGTCATCGCGGCCGCCAGCGCGCTCGGCGGCGCCGAGACCCGATGCCAGGTCGCCGGAGTCCACTTGGAAGGGCCGTTCCTCGGTGGCGCACCCGGCGCGCACCCTCGCGATCTTGTTCGGGCTGTCGACATTGACGCGCTGGCCGCGTGGGTCGACCGCCACCGTGACCTCGTGCGACTCGTCACGATCGCGCCCGAAGCCGACCGCGACTTCACCGCAATCCGGTGGTTGCGTGCACGCGGCATCACCGTCGCGGTTGGTCACACCGATGCCGACTTCGCGCACGTTGGCGCCGCGTTCGCCGCCGGCGCGTCCATGGCGACGCATCTCTTCAACGGCATGGCTCCGTTTCATCATCGCGACCCCGGACCGGTCGGGGCCGCCTTCGCCGCGCCGAGCGTCACCGCGTCATTGATCGCCGATGGCGTGCATGTCCATCCTGCAGTGGCCGCGATGGCGATCGCAGCCAAGACCAACATCGCACTCGTCACCGATGCCGTCGCAATCCACGCCGGATCGGCCGGTGGAGTGCAACTGCGCCAAGGCGTCGACGGCGCGGCGCATCTGCTCGACGGAACGCTGGCGGGCTCGTCACTCACGCTCGATCACGCACTGCGCAATGTCGTTGCGTGGGGCATAGGACTCGATCGGGCCATCGACATGGTCACTGCCGTGCCGGCCGCGGCGATCGGCCTGCGCGATCGCGGTGTGCTCGACCCGGGACGGCGCGCCGACGTCGTCGCGATCGACCGCGTGTCGCTCCAGGTGCGAGGCGTCTGGATTGCGGGCCGGCGCGTCGCCTGACGCGCGCGGGCGACGGCGCAGGAACCCGCGGGATCAGACTTCGGATCGGCTCGCGATCGCCGCGCCCGCGAGCACGACGCCGATGCCAACGAGCGAGAGGGCGGCGACGCGGTCGTGACGAAACGCGACACCGACCGCGATCGACACGAGAGGCATGAGGTACGTGATCATCGAACCCCGAGTAGCGCCGACACGCGCCATCAGACGGGCGGCGAACACCTGCGCCAACGCGGTACCGCCAACCCCCAACGCGATCAGCGCAGCAATTCCGCTGACGTGAAACTCGATCGACATCGCACCTGGCACGGCAAAGGGCGCGCTCACCACGAAGGCGACGAGTTGGGTTCGCCAGATCACCGGCAATGATCCGTATCGCTGGGTCAGCGGTACCGAGGCGTTCGCCGACAACGAGTAGCTCACGACCGCAAGCAACACCAGGCCGATCCCGGAGGCAGCCGACTTCCCTCGGCCCAGTTCGGGTGCGGCGATCAGTACCGCACCAACGAATCCGATCACAAGACCCACCATCTGCAGTCGACGCGGTGCTCGTCGCAGCAAGAAGGCGCTGACGAGCGCGGTCGTGAGCGGCATCACCGCGTTCAACATGCCGGCGAGCGCCGAGTCGATCCACTGTTCCGCGATCGAGAAGCAGGCGAACGGCAGTGACATCCAGATCACGCCCAGTACGGCGATTCGGCGCCAATCATCACGGCTCACGCGCGTTCGTCGGGCCGCGGGCACAAAGGTCAGCGTCAACGCGCCGAAGCCGATCCGGCCCGCGGTGACCAGCGCGGGCGAGAACGATTCGAGCGCCTCGGCGATGAACAGGAACGAACAACCCCAGATCAGTGCAGGAGCGATGAGCAAGACCCAGTCGGCGGCGGTGAACGCGGCGCGATGCGTTCCCTCGTCGGTGGCCAGCCAGGTGCCACGGGTCGTCGTCACAAGACCAGCATGGTCGCGCGGGCCCGGCCGACGTGCGGATTTCCGTCATCACCCGAAGTCGACACGATCCGGTCGCGCCCGGGTGGCCGCGTAGCCTCAGACCATGGAAATTGTGGCTGGTCTGTTCATCGACGACGTGAAGTTCCGCAAGGACGACCCCGCGGGGCCGACCAAGATCGACATCACGGGGGCCTACTTCTCCACCCAGGTCGCCGAGTACCCCGTCACGCTGACACCGCATCTCCTGGTGTTGTTGCGCGCCGAGACCGAAGACGGCCGATCCGGCACCGTCGACGTGCGCTTCGTTCGGCGGGCCGACGGTGAGGAGGTTGGGCGGCACCGCCAGCCCCAGATGATCTCGCCGCCGGGGAGCTTCTTCTACCAACTCGTCCGCCCCGAACTCAGCTTCGACGAGCCGGGAACGATCGACGCGGTCTGCGAAATCCCCGAAACCGGATCGAAGCTCGTCGTTCCGCTCACCGCTCAGTAGCCCAACTCGCCCACCCCGTACCGGGGCGTCGTTTCGTTGCGGTATTCGCAACGAAAGGACGCCTCTTCGATATCAAGGCGTTGCGCGAACGGGTCGAAAGGGATTGGGAATGCCGAACTTCGCAAGTGCCCTCTCGCTGCACCCCAACTCGTTCGAGGCCGCCGCCGAGTGCGCCGGCGACCTGCTCGAAGGGCTCGGTGGTGAGCGACCCGACCTCGCGGTGGTCTTCGCGAGCCCGCATCACGTCGACGCGTTCGGCGACCTCACCGCTGGACTGCGCAAACTCCTCGAAGCCGACGTCGTCATCGGGTCGACCGCCGCCGGAGTCGTCGGCGGACCCCACGAAATCGAAGACGGTCCGGCGCTGACGGTCTTCGCGGCTGATTGGGGTGGCGGCCACGCTCGGCCGGTCGCCCTCGATTCGTTTCCGACCACCGACGGGTTCCGCATCGACGGATGGGCCGACGATGCATCGGCCGACGGCACCTTGTTGCTCCTCGCAGATCCGACGACGTTTCCGGTCGGCGACTTCTTGCACCTCGCCAACGGGCATCTGCCCGACCTCACCCTGATGGGCGGCCTTGCGTCGGGTTCGGGCCCGGACGCGCGTTGTCTTCTCAGCGTCGACAACGACGTACGCGACCGTGGGGCGGTCGGCGTGCTACTCGACTCGGCAGTCCAGGTCGAAGCCGTCGTGTCGCAAGGTTGTCGCCCGATCGGTCAACCGTTCACCGTGACCCGCTCCGAACGCAACGTGGTCCACGAGCTCGCCGGACGTCCGCCGCTCGAACGGCTCCGCGAGGTGGTGGCCGACCTCGACGACACCGACCAAGAGCTCGTCCGCCGCGGTTTGCACGTTGGCGTCGTGATCGACGAACACATCGTCGACTTCCGTCCCGGCGACTTCTTGGTTCGCAACCTCATCGGCGCCGACGAATCCAGCGGCGCGATCGCCGTCGGCGACATCGTGGAGATCGGGCAGACCGTGCAGTTCCACGTGCGTGACGCCGACTCGGCCGACCGCGAACTCCAACGTCTGATTGCGGGCACCGAAACCGGTACCCGCAGCGCCGACATCGGTGCGTTGCTCTTCACGTGCACTGGTCGCGGGCAACGCCTCTTCGGTCGACCACATCACGATGCGGCGACCATCGAGGAGTGTCTTGGGCGGACTCCGCTTGCGGGCATGTTCTGCGCCGGCGAGATCGGCCCGGTCGGCGGGCGACACTTTCTCCACGGCTACACCGCGAGCGTCGCACTGTTCTCCTGACCGGCACCGCAGCGCGCCGGGGGAATCGATCACGGTCGTCGAGGTCGGGCGCGCCTAGCCTCGGCGACCGGAGCAGGGGCCTACCGGGGGTTGTCGACGGTGACGCAGACCGACATTTCGCTCGAACGTCGTGGCATCGACGTCGTTCGGGCGCTCGCGCTCGATGCCGTCCAGGCGGCCAAGAGCGGCCACCCGGGCACACCAATGGCGCTCGCGCCGCTCGGGCACGTCCTCTACACCCGGATCATGCGCCACGATGCCGCAGCGGCCGACTGGCCCGACCGTGACCGCCTTGTCCTGTCGGCCGGGCACGCGTCGATGCTGCTCTACGCCTACCTGCACCTCTTGGGCTACGGACTGTCGCTCGACGATCTGCGCGACTTCCGACAGTTGGGCAGCGCGACCCCTGGCCACCCCGAGTTCGGCCACACCGCGGGCGTCGAAGTCACCACCGGACCACTCGGCCAAGGCTTCGCCAACGGCGTGGGCATGGCCATCGCCGAGCGCCACCGACGTGAGCGATTCGGCAACGACGTGTGCGATCACCGCGTGTTTGCGATCTGTGGCGACGGCGATCTCATGGAGGGCATCTCGCACGAGGCCGCGTCGCTCGCCGGTCACTTACGCCTCGGTCGTCTCGTCTACGTCTACGACGACAACCACATCACCATCGACGGGCCCACCGAGCTGACGTACTCCGACGATGTCCGGCGCCGTTTCGAAGGTTACGGCTGGCACGTCGACGATCTCGGCGAGTCCAGCGAAGATCTCGACGCAATGGAAGCCGGGCTGCGCACTGCGATGGCCGTCGACGACCGACCGAGCCTCGTGATCTTGCGCAGCCACATCGGCTACCCGTCGCCGAAGTTCACCGACACCGCCGACGCGCACGGCAACCCGTTCGGCGCCGAAGAAATCGCAATCGTCAAGGAACTGCTCGGCCTACCCGTCGACGAAACGTTCTACGTCCCTGACGACGTGCGCGAGTTCTACCTCGCGGCGGGAGAACGCGGACAGACCGAGCGATTCGAGTGGGCCGAGCGAGTGTTGGCCTGGAAACAGTCCGATCCTGCGGCCGCGGCCGAGTTCGACGCTTCGATGGTCGGGCGGGGCTTGTCGGGCTGGGATGCGAAGCTGCCCAACTTCGCGGTCGGTGAATCGATCGCGACGCGCAACGCCAACAAGGACGTGCTCGCGGGAATCGCCGAAGTCGTGCCCAGTCTCCTCGGCGGTGGTGCCGACCTGACCGGCAACACCGGCACCCTTGTCAAGGGCCTCGAACGCATCACCGCCGATTCGGCGGCAGGCCGCACGCTGCATTTCGGTGTGCGCGAGCACGCGATGGGGGCGATCGCGAATGGTCTTGCGTTGGGCGGCACCCTCCCCTATGTCGGCACGTTCTTCGTCTTTGCCGACTATCTCCGGCCCGCGATCCGCCTCGCTGCGTTGATGGGCACGAAGGTCGCGTTCGTCTTCACCCACGATTCCGTCGGTGTGGGAGAAGACGGCCCAACCCATCAGCCGGTCGAGCACCTTGCATCCCTGCGCTGCATGCCTGGATTACGCGTGCTGCGTCCCGCCGATGCGAACGAGGTCGCACATGCCTGGCACGTGCACCTCGACGGCGACGGTCCCACCGTCTTCGTGTTGTCACGCCAGAACTTGCCGGTCCTCGAAGGCACTGCCGAGCGCGGCATCGTCGGCGTCGCCAACGGTGCGTACACGCTGGTCGACGCGTCGAACCCCACCAAGGGCCCCGACGTCGTTCTGATTGCGACCGGGAGCGAAGTCTCCCTGTGTGTCAGCGCCCGCGACGCGCTGACCGCGGCGGGCGTCGACGCGTCGGTCGTGTCGATGCCCAGTTGGGACCTGTTCAGTGCCGCGAGCGCCGATTACCGCGCGACGGTGTTGCCTCCTGGCGTTCCGCGGCTGTCGATCGAGGCCGGATCGACATTCGGTTGGGAGCGCTGGGCGGACGCCAGCGTTGGTATCGATCGGTTCGGCACATCGGCACCCGGCGACGTTGCGTTGCGCGATCTCGGCATGAACGTCGACAACGTTGTCGCGGCGACGAACGCGCTGCTCGGCCGGTGAGCCCCGCAGTTTCGGGGGTTGCTCGTCTGGGTGCCCACGGTCAGAGCGCCTGGTACGACAACCTCACACGCACGCTGGCGCGCGGCGGCCTCGACGATCTGATCGACCGCCATGGCATCACCGGCGTCACCTCGAATCCGACGATCTTCGAGAAGGCAATCGCGGCTGGAGCCGATTACGCCGCGCAGCTCGCGTCGCTCGGCTCCAGCGATCCCGAGGCCGCGTATTGGGCACTCGTCGTCGACGACATCGCGGCCGCGGCCGACCGGCTGCGCCGCGTCTACGTGTCGACCAACGGCGACGACGGCTACGTGTCGGTCGAGGTCTCTCCACTCCTTGCGCACGACACCGCGGGCACCGTGGCGCAGGCTGGTGAGTTGTTCGAACGGATCGGACGACCCAACGTCATGATCAAGGTGCCGGCAACCCCTGCGGGCCTTCCGGCGATCACCGACATCATCGCCGCCGGAATCAACGTCAACGTGACCCTGATCTTCTCGTTGGCACGTTACGGACAAGTCATTGACGCCTATTTCGCCGGGCTCGACCGTCTCGCCGACCCCAGTCGCGTTGCCTCGGTCGCGTCGTTCTTCGTCAGCCGGGTCGACACCGAAACCGATCCGCGCCTGCCCGACGGGCATCCGCTGCGCGGCCACGCGGCGGTTGCGAACGCGCGCCTCGCCTACGACCTGTTCGAACAACGCTTCGCTGGCACCCGCTGGGACGATCTCGTCGCCGCCGGCGCGCGGCCGCAGCGTCCGCTTTGGGCGTCGACGTCGACGAAGAACCCCAACTACTCCCCCACGCTCTACGTCGACGAGCTTGTCGGGCCCAACTCGGTCAACACGCTGGCACCCGCGTCGATCGAAGCGCTGACCGACCACGACGGCATCGCCGCCGATACCGTGCGCCGCGATCTCGACGCGGCCCGCTCCGTCTTCAGCGGGCTGGCCGAGGCAGGCGTCGACTTCGACGACGTCACCGCGGTGCTCGAACGCGAGGGTGTCGAGTCGTTTGCGCAGAGTTACCGAGACTGCCTCCAGGCGGTAGCGACCGCGCTCAGCGGTGACGCAACCTGATCGTCGAATCTCCGAACGGTTCGTCGCGTGCCGCGACCGCAGCTTTGATGCCCTCGGCGGCCGCGATTCGCCCGAACTCGCGCATCGAAGGCGCAAGGTGACCGCGGGCGTCGAGCTCGGCGGCAAGGCGCTGCATCGTGCGTTGGCCCATGAGCTCCATCGCAAGATTGACGTGGCGTTTGTTCGCTGACAAGAGGTGCGGATCGACCCGGGCGATGCGGTGGGCCAACGCGAGCGTCTCGGCCCACAACTCGTCGTCAGGGACTGCGTCGAGCACGAGCCCGAGTCGCGCTGCGTCGATGCCAGTCAGGAGATCACCGGTCAACAACAACCGCTTGGCCCACTGCGGACCGACCAGATAGGTGAACCACTCGTTGGGCGGACACCCCAGCGTGCGTACTGGCGGAAACCCGATCCGAGCCGATTCAGCGGCAAGCACGATGTCGCACGCGAACGCGAGGTCCGTCCCGCCGGCGACGCACGCTCCCTGGACGGCGCACACCACTGGCGTGTGCAGATCGACGATCGTCAACAAGCGGCGTTGCGACTGCTCGAGTTTCCAGAGGTCGTCGTCGAATGCGAACGAGCGGGCCCGACCGTGCTCGTCATCACTGCCGTACGGCGCGTACGACGACGGCATGAGGTCGTAGCCGCTACAGAACGACGGTCCGGCGCCACGAAGCGCGACAACGTGGACGCGTCGGTCGTCGTCGGCTCGGGTCAGCGCGTCGGCAAGTTCGTCGAGCAACTCGGGAGAGAGCGCGTTGCGCTGCTCGGGTCGCGCGAGCGTCACGATGCGGACGCGATCGTCGGTCTCGATCTCCAAGGTGGCGTAGTCCTTCATTGCATCAGCCTCGCACGTCGGACCGGTGGGATCCCGGTACTGTCTCGGCCCGATGCAGACGATCTCTTCGCCGACGGCGCGCCGCATCGCGGTCGCAGCCACTGGTTTGGCGACAGCCCGCCCAAGCGCTCGCGGCACCCTGCGCCACGCACGGGCGACGATTCGCCACTTGGGCCTGCTCCAGATCGACTCGGTCAACGTGCTCGCGCGCGCCCACGAGATGCCTTTGTGGGCCCGTATCGGCGATCACGACCGAACGGTGTTATCCCGGCTCGCGAGTTCGCGGGAGGTCTTCGAGTACTGGGGCCACGAGGCGAGCATCATTCCCGTCGAGGACGAACCGTTGTACCGCTGGCGGATGCACCGAGCACGAGACGGCATCGACACCTGGGGAGGCGTTGCCCGGCTGCGCAAGGAGCAACCCGAACTCATCGATGCGGTCCGACGTCGCCTGCATGACGAAGGTCCGCTCAGTGCCGCCGACCTTCGCAACGGGCCGGCCAGCACCGAGCCGTGGTGGGGTTGGGACGCGACGAAGATCGCACTCGAGTACTTGCTGTGGGCCGGCGAGGTATCGGCGGTTCGTGGGCCGACCTTCGAACGGCGCTACGACGTGCGGGAACGGATGCTGCCCGCCGCGGTGCTCGATGCGCCGACACCGACCATCGAGGATGCGCATCGGACCTTGCTGTTGCGGGCCGCTCGGGCGCTTGGGGTCGGTTGGGCCCGTGACCTCGCCGACTACTACCGCATCCGGGTGCCGGAAGCTCGACCGCGCCTGGGGGAACTCGTCGAGTCCGGCGAACTCGTCCAGGTGCAGATCGAGGGGTGGGACGAACCCGCCTTCCTCTCACCGGAAGCCCCACGCGCGCGGCGCGTGCGCGCGGCAACATTGGTGTCTCCGTTCGACCCGTTGGTTTGGGAACGAACGCGCACCGAGCGTCTGTTCGACTTCCGCTACCGCATCGAGATCTACGTCCCGGCGCCCAAGCGCGTGCACGGGTACTACGTCCTGCCGTTCCTGCTCGGCGACCGTCTCGTCGCCCGTGTCGATCTCAAAGCGGACCGCAAACTCGGTCGGCTCCAGGTGCCCGCCGCCTTCGTGGAAGATCACGCATCGCCGGCCGTCGTCGCCGATTCGCTGACGGTTGAGCTCCGAGCCCTCGCTGGCTGGCTCGGGCTCGAGACGATCGAGGTCGGCCGGAAGGGAAACCTCGCGAACGCGCTGCGTGGCTCCGTTCGCACGTCCGAGAACCGATCATGACCGACATCATCCGCATCACCGACCTGGGCGCCCCGGTCCTCACCGACATCCAACGCTTCGCCCGCCAGTACGGCAATGACCACCCCGTCGCCCTCGACGAGGGCTCGGTGCTCGCCGCGGCGCGCGAACGCACCGGCCTCACGGAGTTCGGTGACGACTCGTTCCGTGACCGGATGAACCTTTGGCTCGCCGACATCAATGCAGATTCGAACCGCAGCGGTCTCGGTCGACGAATGGTGTTCGACTACTGCGTGCGTTACGCGTCGAATCGGTTGCGACTCGTCGACCTGCTCGAACGCCATCCGGAGATCGGCGACGTCGAGATCGCCGCGCCCATCATCGTCATCGGGCTACCGCGTTCAGGCACCACGCACCTGTTGAACCTGCTGTCGGCCGACCCGCGTCTGCAATCGTTGCCCCTCTGGGAGAGTTACGAACCCGTCGCCGACCCACGCGAACTCCCTGACGGTCGGTACGCGCGCGCCGAGCAGGAATGGCAACAGATGCAGATGGTCGCGCCCTACACGGCCGCGATGCATCCGATGGATCCTGATCACATCCACGAGGAGATCGAGCTACAGGGTGCCGACTTCGCGCACTACCAGCCCGAGTGGGTCTCCTTCGCGCCCCGGTATCGCGAGTGGTATCTCGGCACTGATCAGACACCGCACTACGCGTTCTTACGCACTGCGTTGCAAGCGATCTCCTGGCAACGCGGACGTAGCGACCGCTGGGTGCTGAAGTCACCGCAGCACCTCGAACAGATCGGACCGCTGCTCGCCACGTTTCCCGACGCGATGATCGTGATGACGCACCGCGATCCTGTTTCGGTCGTGCAGAGCGCAGCAACGATGATGGCGTACGCGGCGCGGCTGCAGTACGAGCGCGTGGATCCAACGCATCATTTGCGCTATTGGACCGAGCGCATCGAGTTGCTGTTGCGCTCGTCGGTACGCGACGCGCATCGGCTTCCGCCCGATCGGTGGATCGACGTCTACTTCGACGAGTTCATGGCCGACGACATTGCGACCGTGCGCTCGATTCTCGAACGGTCAGGTTTGGCGTGGACAGAACCAGTCGAACGCGCCGTTCGCGACCGGCTCGCCAGCCGGTCGCGTGGAAAACACGGTCAAGTGGTCTACGACCTGCGCGCCGACTTCGGCGCCGACCCGACGTCGGTGCGTGAGCCGTTCGACTTCTACTTCGAGCGGTTTCCTCGCGTGCAGGTCGAGGTCACCTGACCCAACCGATCTGCGCCGATCACGCCGGTTCGGCGAGCCCTGCGACTGGCCCAGGGGACCGGAACGTCATGCGGTCGATGTCGACAGCGGGGTGCGCAACGGCGACGGCGATCGATTCGGCGATTGTGGCACCGACGTCGTTGGGCTCCATGTGGTCCGCGCGCATTTCGCCGTGGGCGAGCCAACTCGGCCACACCGCGGTGAACGTGTCGGCGTCGAAGTCCCGGGCGAAGTCAGTGCCGATCGTCTGGCCGACTCCGAGCACGGCAAATCGGGTGTCGGGATGTTCGATCCGCCACCCGCGCGCCATCTCTTCGAGTGCGATCTTGCTCGCCGCGTACGCGACCAGTCCGGCCCGCGGGCGACCGACCGTTTCACTCGAGACGTACCCGACGACGGCATGTTGTCGGAGGTGCCCGAGCACCGCGCGAGTGATGAGCGACGCACCGATCAAGTTGGTTTCGAGCACATACCGCCAGTCGTCTGCATTCATGGTGTCCAGCGTGCGCAGCACCGAGGTGCCCGCCGCGTAGACCACGATGTCGAGTGCGCCAACGGCGGCAACGGCCTCGGCGACAATGCGCTGACAGTCTGCTTCGTTGCGCACGTCGCCAACTACGGCGGTTGCGCCGATCGCTCCTGCCGCGTTGGCGAGCAACTCGGCACGGCGCGCGCTGATCGCGACGTCAGCGCCAAGCGCGGTCAGCCGACGAGCGATCCCCAGGCCGATCCCCGACGATCCACCGACAACGAGCGCGTGCCGACCAGCGAGCTGTTCGAGTCCCGATGTCGACATCAGAAAATGTCGTTCGTCATCTGATGTTCGAGGAGATGCGCGAATCGGTCCCGGGCTGCGGCGACTCGTGCAGGCAGGTGCGCAGTCGGGAACATCCCGGGCGCAGCCGAGTACTGCTTCAAGACTTGGCGCGCCACGGTAATTTTGTGCACTTCGGTCGGACCGTCGGCGATCCCCATGACGGGCGCCATCGTCCACATCCCGATGAGCGGCATCTCGTTGCTCACGCCGAGCGACCCGTGCAGGTGCATTGCCCGGAAGACGATGTCCTTCAGCACCTTCGCCGTTGCGACCTTGACCGCCGCGATCTCCTTGCGCGCCTTGTTACCGCCCCGCTGGTCGATGACCCACGCCGCGTGCAGCACCATCAACCGAAACTGGTGCAGTTCGATCCAACTGTCGGCGACATACTCCTGCACCGCTCCTTTCGAAGCCAACAAGGAGCCTTGCGTCGTGCGAGACAGGGCGCGTTCGCACATCATGTCGATCGCCCGCTGGCACATGCCGATCGTGCGCATCGCGTGGTGGATCCGACCGCCACCGAGGCGAGTCTGCGCAATGACGAACGCTTGGCCCGGGCCGCCGAGAACGTTCTCGGCTGGTACCCGTACGTTGTTGTAGCGAACGTAGGCGTGCGTGCCTTCGCCGAACGGCTCGCCTGCGAGCCCGACGTTGCGGACGATCTCGATTCCGGGAGTGTCGGTCGGGACGAGGAACATCGACGCGCCCTGATAAATCGATACGTCAGGGTCGGTGACCGCCATCACGATCGCGAACGCGGCATAACGCAAGTTCGAACTGAACCACTTCTCGCCGTTGAGGACCCACTCGTCGCCGTCGCGTTCGGCGCTGCAGGTGAACACTTGCGGGTCGGCGCCGCCTTGCGGTTCGGTCATCGAAAAGCACGACACGATCTCACCGTCGAGGAGCGGCTGCAGGAACCGCTGCTTCTGTTCGTCGGTTCCGTAGTGCGCCAAGATCTCGGCGTTGCCGGTGTCGGGTGCCTGGCAACCGAATGCCATTGGGGCCCAGGTGCTGCGACCGAGGATCTCGTTCATCAGCCCGAGCTTCACCTGGCCGAATCCGAGTCCGCCGAGGTCGGGGCCGAGGTGGCACGCCCACAGTCCTTGCGCTTTGACTTGGGCTTGGAGTGGCTTGACCACCTCGGCGTGGACCGGGTGGGCCTTGTCGTAGACGAGGTGGTGCGGAAACGCCAGGTCGATCGGTTCGACTTGTTCTGCGACGAACGTCTTCAGCCAGTCGAGCTTTTCTTGGAACTCGGGTTCGGTCTCGAAGTCCCAGGCCATCAGGTTGCCTCCGGTTGACGGGGTGCGGATTCGGTCGTGCGGGGTGGTCCCGCGGCGGTGAATTGCGTGCCCTCGGGATCCACCGCCCATTCGGGTGCGGTGCCCCAGCGGTCGGTGTAGACGAGTTCGCGCATCGGCCGTCGCCGCACCGGACCGTGACGACCGGCCGGGTGACCGATCGTGATCGTGGCCGCGATGTCGACGTCGTCAGGGATCGAGAGCAGCGTGCGCAGCTCGTCGATGCGCATCGCGTGCCAGATCGTGAGCACGCCGCCGAAGCCGAGCGCGCGGGCGGCGATGAGGAGGTTCTGACACGCCGGATACACCGACGCGCCGAGGTAGACATCGTGATCGCGGTAGCGCTCGATGCACGCGAGCACCAGCACCGGCACCTGCGCGAAGTGCTCGACGTAATGCTCCATCGACGCCGCCATGCGAGCCTTGGGCGACGTCGGGTCGTTGCCCGAGCCACGGTCGTAGGCGTCGCCTGCGCGTTTGGCCGACCAGAGGTGGCGGGCACCCTCGCCGATGAGTCGCTTCGCGTCGGCGGCGACCGGCGAATCGGTGAGCACGACGAAGCGGAACGGTTGACGGTTCGATCCACTCGGCGCCCGGGTCGCGGCGAAGAGCATCTGACGGAGCGCCTCGGGTGGGACCGGGTCATCGGTGTAGCGCCGAATCGCTCGGGTGGTCGCCAGCGCGTCGAGAACCTCCACGCCGGTGATCCTGACACAAACGTCAGGTTTGACACCGCCTCGTCATCTGACCAGGCTGCGCGAGATGGCCATCGACGACGCTGCCCGCTCCGCGGCCGAACCGCTCGACGACTTCGACGGATTACTGACGTGGGGTCCGCTCCAGGCGTGGGTCGAGGCGGCGGCGCTACCGGGGTTCGGACGGGTGGTTGCGGCGGAGCTGCTCGCCGGCGGTTCGCAGAACAACGTCTTTCGTATGACTCGCGCCGATGGAAGCGCATTCGTGTTGCGGCGCCCGCCTCGCCATCTTCGGGCAAACAGCAACGCCACGATGTTGCGCGAGGCCCGGGTGTTGCGGGCGCTCGGCGGTTCGGCCGTCCCCCATCCCGAGTTCTACGACGTGTGCGACGATCACGACGTCATCGGCGTCAGCTTCTATTGCATGGGCCTCGTCGACGGGTTCGTACCCGCCGGTGCGCTCCCGGAGCGATGGGCCGACGACGGGTTCCGCCTTCAGCTCGGGCCGGCGCTCGTCGACGCCGTCGCGCACCTCGGCGCAGTCGATCCTGCCGCGGTGGGGCTCGGCGATTTCGGCAAGGCCGACGACTGGCTGGCGCGTCAGGTTTCGCGGTGGCGGAGCCAACTCGACGGCTACGGCGAACTCGATGGCTACGACGGTCCGGCGATCGAGGGCGTCGATCGCGTCGGCAACTGGCTCGACGCGAACCGGCCGGCCTCGTGTCGGATCGGCGTGATCCACGGCGACTACCAGTTTGCCAACATCATGTTGGCCCACGATCGACCCGCCGTCGCGGCGATCATCGATTGGGAGTTGTCGACGCTCGGCGACCCACTGCTCGACTTGGGTTGGCTGCTCACCGCATGGGCAGAACCCGACGACCCGCCGGGAAAGCCCGGGATGATCGAACCGTGGATCGGCATGCCGAGCCGCGCCGATCTGATCGCCGAGTACGGCAGGCGCAGCGGCCGCGACATGCGCGATATGCCGTGGTTCTTCGTGTTGGCCTGTTACAAGCTCGGGATCCTGCTCGAAGGCACCCACGCGCGAGCCTGCGCCGGCCTCGCCCCCAAGCACTTCGGCGACCTGCTCCATCAGATGACCCTCTGGCTGTTCGCGCGCGCCAACCAATCCATCGACCATCTCTAACCCAGCATCGTTTCCGCACGATCATCGCCCCGAGCGGGCAATCCGGCTGAAGCCAACGACGTGGTCCCGCTAGGTTCCCGCGGCGATCGATGCGGGAGGACAGGAGCAGCGGTGCGAATCACGGGCATCACCACCAATGATGTGCGGTTTCCGACGTCGTTACAGTCCGACGGCTCCGACGCGATGCACCCCGATCCCGACTACTCCGCGGCGTACGTCACGCTCCACACCGACGGCGCGCACGAGGGCCACGGCTTGACGTTCACGATCGGGCGCGGCAACGAGTTGTGCGTCGCGGCCATCGAATCGCTCGCACCCATCGTCGTCGGGCGTGACACCGACGACCTGTTCGCTGACCTCGGCAGCTTCTGGCGAGCGATCACCGGCGACAGCCAACTGCGTTGGGTCGGCCCTCACAAGGGCGTGATCCACTTGGCGACCACCGCGATCGTCAACGCCGTGTGGGATCTCCGCGCCCGCAGCGCCGATCAGGCGCTCTGGCAGCTCTTGTGCTCGCTCTCCCCCACCGAGATCGTCGATCTCGTCGACTGGACGTACCTGGCCGACTACTGCGACCCCGGCGCGGCTCGCGAACGACTCGAGGAACTCGCACCCGGACGCGCCGGACGCATCGCGACGCTCACCGCCGGTGGGTATCCGGCGTACACCACGACACCAGGCTGGCTCGGTTACGACGACGACACGTTGGTCGAGTTGTCGCGACGAGCGCTTGACGAGGGCTTCGTCGGCATCAAGTACAAGGTCGGCGCCGATCTCGCCCGCGACCGCCATCGCCTCGCGTTGGCGCGCGACACGATCGGTGCGGATGTGTTGTTGATGACCGACGCCAACCAGCGATGGGGTGTCAACCAGGCCATTGCCTGGGTCAACGAGCTCGCGGAGTTCGATCTGCACTGGATCGAGGAACCGACCCACCCCGACGACGTACTCGGGCACGCGGCGATCGCTCGGGCGGTCGCCCCGGTGCGAGTTGCCACCGGTGAGATGGCCGCGAACCAACTGGTGTTCAAGCAACTCTTACAAGCTGACGCGATCGGGATCGCGCAGATCGATTCGTGCCGGCTCGGCGGCGTGAACGAGGTCGTGGCCACGTTGTTGCTTGCTGCGCATGCCGACGTTCCGGTCTGTCCGCACGCGGGCGGAGTCGGCCTCTGCCAGTACGTGCAACACCTCGCGGCGTTCGACGTCGTCGCGGTGTCGGGCACGACCGAAGGACGTATGACCGAAACGGCAAACCACCTCCACGAGCACTTCGTCGAATCGATCGATCTCCACGGGGGTCGCTATTGGCCGAGCACCGCGCCGGGCTATTCGGTCGAACTCCGACCCGAGTCGATTGCCGAGTTCGAGTTCGCCACGGGTTCGTATTGGAGTCATCGATGAGCTTCGACGGCATGGTCGCCGTGGTCACGGGCGCGGGTTCGGGTATCGGGCTCGCAACTGTCGAGCATCTTGTTGCGGCGGGAGCGCGGGTCGCGGCGCTCGATCTCGTTCCGCCGAGCGAGCGCTTTGGCGTGTTGCCCGTCGTAGCTGATGTGACCGATCGTGCGTCGCTCGCCGCTGCCGCCCGCACCGTCGAGACGGCCCTCGGCGGTTGCGATGTTGTCGTGGCCAACGCCGGAATCGGCAGTGTCGGCACCGTCGAGGACAACGATGACGACGAATGGCACCGGGTCTACGACGTGAACGTCGTTGGCGTGGTCCGCACGGCAAGTGCGTTCCTGCCGATGCTGCGGAGGTCGTCGCATGCGAGCATCGTGACGACCGCGTCGATCGTCTCGACGACGGGGCTGCCGAAGCGTGCCTGCTATGGCGCATCGAAGGGCGCCGTGCTCGCACTGACCATGGCCATGGCCGCCGACCTGGCTCCCGAGCGCATCCGCGTGAACTGCGTGTGTCCCGGCACCGTTGATACGCCGTGGGTCGGGCGGTTACTGGCAAGCGCCGACGATCCCGACGCGGCGCGGGCGAACCTCGTGGCCCGTCAGCCCATCGGCCGGCTCGGCACCGCGCCCGAGATCGCCGCGGCAATCGCGTTCCTCGCCGACCCTGCGAACGGCTACGTCACCGGCACCGCGCTCGCGATCGACGGTGGCATCAGCGGGTTCCAGATCCCGAACTGAGCCGACACACGTCGAGTGCCAACTGCGGTCGCGGTTCGTTCGGCACGAAACAGCCCGTCGTTGCTGCCTCGGTCACGGTCTCGACCCAGATGGTTCGCAGTTCTGCCGCGAGCCACGACTGCACCAGCTGTGTTGCGGCCTCGGCCGACAGGTGAACGCCGTCGGGGCGTGCACCGCGATCGACTGCGGCACCGGGGATTCCGAGGCGATCGGCGAGGGCCAGTCGGCTCACGTGCGCGTACTCGTCGGCGATCGCGGCCACCAAGTCGTTGTAGCGAGTCAACCGGCGATTCCAGTCCTCGGTCGCGGTTCGCTGCACGAACTCGACGGTCGGCGCGTCGGCCCACACCACGACTGCACCCGACGCGGCGAGTGCGTCGATCGCGTCTTCGGCCTCGGCGCGCCAGAACTCGTCGAACGAGCGGTCGCCGAACCCGACCGGGCCGTCGCCCAGGTCGTGACGGGCCCCGTCGATCGTGCTGGCGACGACCAACACCAGATCGGGACGACTCACCCGGGCCGCCGCCGCCCAGTCCTCGTCGAAGCGCGGACAGTTGGCCGCGTCGACGAGGTCGCCTTCGAGTCCGACGTACTCGTCGACGCGCACGATCGGACATGCAGCCGCCCCCGCCCACACGGTCTCGAGTCCGAGCGCCGGTCCGGCGTTCACGAGTCCGACGGCAATCCAGAACGATGTGGAGTCTCCGACGACGAGCACGCGCAGCGGTTCGGGTGGACGCGTACCGAGCGGCATCGGCCACGGCTCGACCGTCTCGGCGCGGGCTGCGTCGACGGCACCGAGCAACATCGCCACCGTCATCGACGCTTCCATCGTGACCGCACCCAACGCGCCGTCGGCGAAACGCCGGAGCCGGTCGCGGACGATCTGCGCACGGGGCGACTGCGACGCGGGCTCGACAATCAGCAGCACCCGGCCATCGTCGAGCGCCGCACGCGCCGACTCGGCGAACGCGCGGTCGAACCGGGTGACGGTGTCGAGCGATTCGAGCGACGTCCACTCGCCATCGATCGACAACTCCTCGCTGTCAATCGCGCCTTGTGCGAGCACGATCACGTCCGCATCGCTCGCGGCATTCGGTATCCAGCGAAGGCTCGTCGAGTCAGCACATGCCGACGGCACGGGGCGAGGTTCCCCGCTGCGTCGCGTGGCTGCTGCCGCGATGGTGGGACACTCGTCGGCGGCGGCAACGGTAACGGCAAGTCGATCGTTGTCGGCGAGACGAGCGGCCTGCGCTGTGGCATCGGCTCCGACGACAAGCACCCGGAGTGGCTCGGTCGTTGGCGCGGGCACCGTCGGCACCCCTGCCGCAGCCGCATCGACCCGTTCGATCGACACGCGCGGGAGCGCGAGCACGCCCGCCGCGAGCGCGACCACTGCGCCGAGGGCGACGATCGGTTCGATGCGTCGCCGGCGATGGAACCACCGACCGGCCCGGAGGGGACATTCGTAGCCGTGGTAGACGGCAACGGTGATTGCGCTGCTGATCGCGATCCGTACGGCGAACAGCTCAGGACCGTCGAGATCGGTTCGCACCGCGTCGACGAACACGAAGACGGGCCAATGCACCAGATACAAGGTGTATGACGCCCGACCGATTGCGGGCAACGGACCCCACGCAAGCACGCGTGCCAACCACCCTTCGTCCCAGGACGCGGCGACGAGCACCGCGGACCCTGCCGCGACGAGCACGCGCCCTCCGTTGTGCAACCAACTCGAGTCGACCCGAGCGATGACGCAAGCGCTGATGAACGCAACGAGGGCGATCGGCGCCAACCAGTCACTCACTCGCCGGAGCTGCGGCGCGCGCCCTGGCGTGAGCATGATCGCCAGCAACGCACCGATGAGTAGTTCCGCGGCGCGGGTGTCGGTGCCGTAGTAGCCACGGTCGATCTCCACGACAAGGACGCTCGCTACGACGCTCGCCGCCAGCGCTCCCACCACGACCGCTCCGAGCGCGGCCCGGGAACGAGTGGCGGCTCGGGTTGCGAACAGGACGCCCGCGACGATCAACGGCCAGAACAGGTAGAACTGTTCTTCGATTGCCAACGACCAGAAGTGCAACAGCGCGCTCTTGCCGCCGAACTGCGTGTCGTAACTCGTCTCCGCCGCGAGGAACCGCCAGTTCGCAACGTGCAACAGCGACCCGAGGGCGTCGCCGCGCAGCGCGGCCCGCTGGGCTGTCGTCCCTTCGAAATGCGTGAGCACCATCACGGCCGCGATGGTCAGCCAGGCGCTCGGCAGCAACCGGCGGGCACGCCGCGCCCAGAACTGTCCGAGGGAGATCGTCGAGTGTGCTCGGTGATCGTCGAGGAGCAGGGTCGTGACGAGAAAGCCCGACAACGTGAAGAAGAGGCTGACACCCAAGAACCCGCCCTGCATCCACGACACCTCGCCGTGGAAGAGCAGTACCGCGGCGATCGCGACCGCGCGGAGTCCGTCGATCCCTGGGCGGTGGTTTGTGATGCTGTGGGCTCCGATCACCACATCATCGTGGCTGCCGCGTGGTCAGTGCGGAAAGAAGACTCGCCGGAAAATCCGACGAGTGCGACGAAAGTATCGATGACCGTACCCACAGAGTCCACAACGCCGTCGCAGGCGAGCGTTCTCGTGGGCGCAGTTCCGGCAACGCCACATCTCTGCCACCCCTGGCGTGTGTCGTCCGGTTCCCGCACTCACCGTTCATCCGGAACGGCAACCGTTATGTCCCAGCCGGAACCGTACCAAAGCTTCGCCGCGGCACGCTCGACACGAAACGTGTCGTTCCGGAGATCCCTCTCTTTGATCAGCGAACGCGCACGGGGATGCGCCGGGGACCGCGCACCTGTCCGGCCGAAAAGGTGACCCGCGACGGGTCGTCGAGTTCGAAATCGGGGTAACGAGCGAGCCATTCTTCGATCGCGATGCGCAGCTCCATACGGGCAAGGTTCGAACCCAAACAGCGATGGATCCCGAGTCCGAACGCTGCGTGACGGTTTTCGGCCCGATCGATCAGCACTTTGTCTGCCTCGGGGAACATCGCCGGGTCACGATTCGCCGCCGGAAACGGCAGGAGTACCCAGTCGCCGGCCTTGAACGGACAGCCTTCGAACTCGAAGTCGTGGGCGACCATGCGCGCCATCGTGACGGGCGCGTACACGCGCAGGAACTCCTCGACCGCGGTGTCGAGCAGCGATGGATCGTCCACGAGGCGTCGGCGATCGTCGGCGTGGGTCGCGAGGTGCAGCAACGACGCGCCGATCGCGGACCAGGTCGTGTCGATCCCGGCCACGAGGAGCAACACCATTGTTCCCCGGACGTGATCAGGGTGCAGCTTCTCGCCGCCGAGTTCGGCTTGCAGCAAGAATGACGTGAGGTCGTCGCGCGGTTCGGCGAGATGTTCGGCGATTCGAGCATCGAGGTACGCGTCGAGTTCGCCGCCCTCACGCTCGTTCATGCGCTCTTCGGCAGGCACGTCGACCGCTTCGAGGATCATGTGAATGAAGCGACGAAACACCTCGGCGTCGGATTGCGGGAACCCGAGCATTTTGACGATGACCCGCAGCGGGATGTCCTGCGCGTAGTCGACAGCGGCGTCAACGATGTCGCGGTCGGCGACTGCGTCGAGGAGCTCACGGCAAAGGTCGCGGGTGAACGACTCGTAGCCCGCAATCACCTTCGGGCCGAAGGCCGGGAGCAACAATCGACGGGCGTCGGCGTGGAAGGGCGGGTCGGAGGTGATCGGCGGCGCGATGCCGATCGGAGCCGGCAGGTCGTTGTCGCCAGGACGGAGTTCGGACACGACCACCGAACGTGACGTGAAGTGCTCGGTGTCGTAGGAGATCGCGTGGATCGCATCGTGAGTGACGGGTAGCCAAGCACCGCCAAAGCGTTCGGTGTGGGCGACCGGGCACGCACTGCGGAGCGACTCCCAAATCGGGTACGGATTCGCAACCCATGCGGGGTCGGTGTGGTCCCAGTCGGTCTCCCAGTCGGTGACCGGTCGCTTGTCGGATCGCGGTTCGGTGGTGCTCATGCTTCCTCCACGATTGCAATCGCGTGCTCGGGACAGTTCGCCACCGCGAGTCGGGCCTTGTCGGCCAGATCGTCGGGCACCGCACCATCGCCAGTTGCGGTGGCGTAGCCGAGATCGTCCACGTCGAAGAGTTCGGGTGCGATGGCGTAGCACCGGTTGTGTCCCTGGCAGCGTTCGCTGTCGACCGTGATGCGCATCAGGCGTGCCTCCTTCGGATCATCGGCGGCGACGGTAGACGCTCGCTTCGAGCACGCCTTGCGAAAGTGGGCGTGGCGTCGGTCACAGGCACCCCGCAACGGAGTCCGGCCTGAGATGCCCGTCCCGACTGAACGCACCGACACTGCAACGTTGGGACTTCCGGCGGGCCATCGGTCCCTAGTCGCGGCCCGACCCGACGAGCAGGCTGGCACCATGACCAAGACCCGAGACGCGTGGGCCGCCGTGGCATCCGACCTCGATGCCCTCGCCATCAAGCTGAAGATGCACTACGAGCAAGCCGCCAGTGCGGACGCCGAGGCCGCACGCGAGGCACTCGGTCGGCTCCGCAGCGCAATCGACGACACCGTCGACGCTTTCGGCCATGCCGCCACGGACATCGCCGTACGCGAGGATCTCGATCGTGTTCGCACCTCGATCGTCGACGCCTTCACCAAGACCTTCGACGGAATCAGTGCCGAGTTCAGCGACGCCTTCAAACGCTGAGCAGAGCCAGCATCGTCACGGCCAACCGCACGCTCGCAGACGATCCAGAGACGCGCTCTCGCGCGACAGACTTCAGCTGGCCGCGGATAGGTTCTGACCTGGACTTCTTTGGTCGGGCTGCCGGGATTTGAACCCGGGACCTCTTGACCCCCAGAACACGACAAGCCGAGACCGGCCGTCGCACCCTGTGGAGCAGCGTCACATCACCGCAGGTCACCTGCGACGTCACGCCACCCGATGGAGTTCCCGCTCCCGGAGCCCGACCTAACCCCGACGTCGCAGGCGATGAATTAGGCGCGGGCGGTCAACGTGCTTCCGATGCGTCGCGACGTAGATCCACCCGAACAACCATCCTGCGCCGAGGCACCAAAAGAAGAGGATCGCAACGAACCAGCCGATGTCGTTAGCGTCGCCGAGAGGGTCCATATTTCTGGGGGAAGGAACCATCGATCGCGATGCGTTCTCGAATCGCTTCGTTCCTTGTCGCACTCGTTCTGGCGACTGCGTCGTGCGTGCTTGTCGAGTCGACCGTTTCGGGCGCGGCGCCGCGGCTCACGATTCGCGAGATACCTAACAATCTCCCGCGATACGACCGTGACACGTGGCGGCACTGGACCGACGCGAACGACGACTGCCAGGACACGCGTCAGGAAGTCTGAGGTTCCCCCCGTTTTCCGGACGGGTTGGTTGGGTTGATCATGCCGCGATCTGCGCGGCGGTGTGAAGTCGTTCGAACTCGGTCGGGCTGAGCATCTCGATGGATGAGTGACGTCGGGTGCGGTTGTAGAACGCTTCGATCCATTCGAAGATCGCCGCGGCGAGTTGACGACGTGTCTGCCAGGGTTGGCGGTCGAGGAGCTCGAGTTGCAACGTCCCGAAGAAGCTCTCGGCCATC
>SXGT01127727.1_pt1 | contig 24135 bp, 19 predicted proteins | sample 3176221 | NCBI WGS metagenome assembly SXGT01 (sample SAMN11356862, study PRJNA531348) | freshwater metagenome | isolation source: freshwater sample F1-120 | place: China: Fuxian Lake, Yuxi | collected 2017-12-25
CAACAGCCTCGGGGTTGCTTCCGAGAACGCTGGTGCTGCCAACAGCCGCATCCGTGATGCCGATGTCGCCAAGGCGGTCTCCGAGATGGTGCGCACCCAGATCCTGCAGCAGTCCACCATGGCCGTCCTTGCTCAAGCGAATCAGGCCCCGCAGATGGCCCTGCAGCTCCTCAAGTAGCCGCAAGCCGAACTCCGAAGACCCTGTGTGCCCGGCACGCGCTGTAGCGTGCCGGGCACACCCCTTTTGTGACAGCTCGAACAAGCCTGGCCGTCCACTGAACATGCATGCCCCCTGATCCATCGACTCGTTTCGCAAACGTCCGTTCCTGTGAACCGAACGCGGCTGCGAACGGGCCTCGGTACAAGGGAGAAGGTATGGAGAGACAACTGGTCCTGGAGTTCGTCAGAGTCACCGAAGCCGGGGCCATCGCCTCAGCGCGGATGATGGGACGCAACGATGCGATGGGCGCTGATCGTGCCGCCGTTGAAGCGATGCGTCGCGCAATGGACGAAGTCCCGATGGTCGGCACGATTGTCATTGGCGAGGGTGAACGCGACGAAGCCCCGATGCTCTACATTGGTGAGCGGGTTGGCGCCGGGTGGACCGTCTCTGGTTCCAATGGCGTTCAGAGCCCAAGCCTTGAGGTGAACGGCGCGCCACTGCTCGCTGCCGTCGACATCGCGGTTGACCCCCTCGAGGGCACCAACCTCGTCGCCCGTGGTCAGGATGGCGCGATCTCTGTCCTGGCCGTTGCCGAACCCGGCGGTCTGCTCAATGCCCCGGACATCTACATGGAAAAACTTTGTGTCGGACCCGGGGCGGCCGGCAAGGTGCGCATGGAATATCCCGTCGCAGCGAACATGCGCATCATCGCCGACAGTCTTGGTCGGGACATCGAGGACCTTACTGTCGTCATTCTGGACCGCGAACGCCATGAAGCCCTGATCGAGAATGTCCGGACGACCGGTGCACGCATCCGGCTGATCGCCGACGGCGACCTTTCGGCCGCAATTTCCTGCGCGGTCTCAGGCACCGGCGATCACTGCGTCATGGGATCCGGGGGCGCGCCGGAAGGCGTCCTCACCGCGGCGGCACTGCGATGCCTTGGCGGTCAGATCCTGGCCCGGTTCAATCCCCGGAACGAAGCCGAACGACTGAGATGCCAGCAGATGGGTATCGATCCCGAACGCATCTACGACACCGCCGACCTCGCGTCGGGTTCATCGATCATCTTCGCGGCGACGGGTGTCACCGATGGTTCCCTCCTCAAGGGGGTGCGCTTCTTCGGAGGTGGCGCCCGCACTCACTCGCTTGTGATGGGTTTGCAATCCTCCACGATCCGGTTCGTGGACACCGTCCACATGTTCGACTCAAAGGCATTCGGGCGGGTTCGTCTCTAGCCCGACCCCTCGGCAATCGGAGCGCCGCCAGACAGGCAAGCACCCGCCTCGTCTGGCGTCGCTGATACGACATTCATCCCGGCCGATAGACACGTTCCTTCGCCAACATTCGACTTCCACTGAGCATCTCCTCGATACCCCTTTCTGATCATGGTCCTCGGTGCAAAACCGCACCCGGATCGCAAGAAAGGGAATGACCCACGATGGACACCAAGACACGGCGGACCCTTCTCGGGGGCTTGATCACGGCATTGGGAGCGACGGCATCCGTCACCCGTTTCGGGCACACGTTGCCTGGCGTCATTCCGCCGTCAGGTGGCCAACCGGTATCTCCTTCGCAAAGCAACGGCCCTCAAGCCAACCTCCCCGGTTTCGACCGCTTCTCAAATGCCGTGAATGTGACGCGCGCTGGCTCGATCTACCGCATCGAGAGTGGCGGATTTCCGGACCACGACGGCATCATGGTCGGCATCCGCAACTGACAGCCGCAGGCCCCGACACCACAGCCATGCACCGGCGCAAACGCGTGGCAACTTCCAGTCAATCCAGTCCTCGCCGAGAAGCCACTCTCCTGCCGGAACGCCTTCTACCGCGGTGCAATCGCCATCGCCGCAAATGGCATCCTGCGATCTTCAACCCCATGAAGGCGCCAAACCTGGACGTCTACCTGCTTGGCGCACTTGACCAATGGGGCGGGCACTCGGGCCGGTCGGATGATTACCACTACCACGCCGCCCCGCTGCACTTGCAGGACGTCGTCGGGAAGGATCGGCCAACTGCCTACACCATGGACGGTTACCCAATCCATGGCGAAACGGAAACCGACGGATCACCGGGCGGGCCTATTGATCAGTGGAACGGCCACTTCGACGCGGAAAACCGCTACCACCATCACGGCACGCGCAGGTATCCGTACATCAACGGGGACTCCGGGGCGTCGTTGGAGTGTCCGGAGATGAGGTCAGTCCCCAACCACGCACCCGTCCATCCCGGCCGGCTGGCACGCCGTTGCGCGACGTGACGATTACCGAGTTCTCAGCCACGGGCAACCACGCCTGCCGGTAGGACTACACCGTCTTGGGCACGCCGAACCGCATCGAATACATCGCCAGGGCGCAGGACGTCTCCATGCCATTCACAGGTCCAACCAGCGCATCGCGCACCGAAACATATCGCCGTCAGGCCCGGTCCGGATCGCATCCGGCACCAGCCCCGATGAACCGACGGGGCCTTGTCAGCCCTCACGAGGCCACGCCATCACCGCGTCGCCCTAGGACAGCGTCTCACCAGGCTGTGGTGAAAGCACCACGAGACCTTGACCCGCCCCCGCCACCCGCAGGGCATCGGGATTACCAACAAGCGCGGGAAAGGTGCCCCAATGGATCGGAATGACCCGGTGCACTCCCAGCAGTTTCGCGGCCATCGCCGCGCCGGTTGGTCCCATCGTGTAGTGGTCGCCAATCGGCAGAAGTGCCACATCCGGGTGAAACATTTCTCCGATAAGACCCATGTCGCCAAACACATCGGTGTCACCGGCGTGATACACCCGGTATCCGTTCTCCAGAGTCACCACGAACCCGCACGCCTCACCACCCGGATGCAGCGTGCCATCATCATCGAGGATGCTCGAGCTGTGGACTGCAGCAACCATGGTCACCCCGATTTCACCCACATGTTGGGTGCCACCCCGGTTCATCCCCCGTGCAACCGTTACGCCGTTGCGTTCAAGCCAGACTGCAATCTCGTGGACCGCAATCACCGCCTTCGGATGGGTCAGTTCAACGACTTTCAGGACATCGCCGAGGTGATCCCCATGTCCGTGAGTGATGAGAACCACGTCAATCGGCGGAAGCGTGTGCCATTCAACGGGGCATGAGGGGTTTGTCATTACCCATGGGTCGATCAGAATTCGCACCCCGGACGCAGATTCGATCAATGTCGTCGCGTGACCAAGCCACGTAATCCGTGTCCCACCGCCAAGTACCGCTGTCATCTCGTGGTTCCCACTACAATAACGCCCGTCTGCAACGACTACCCATCGCGTAAGTAATGTGCGATCACGGATCGACGCATCGGGCACCGTCAATCGGTCGGTTCCCCAGTAACCAAGAGGCGAAGCACAAATGCGCTTGAATGATGCCACCCGAATGATGGCAATCGCCGCCGGTCTCCTCGGAGCGATCATGTTTTATCAACCATGGGTTGGTGGTACGGTGCCGGGCGTGGGAGCCGTGACCTTCAGTGCTGATGATCTGGCAAACGGACGCGCTCGATCGCTCGCAGATAATGCGTCGGCACCGCCGCGGCGTCCAGGAAGCAGTGGCGCGGCCGTGGCTCCGGACGCTCGCCCGGCGGTCAGCGGAGGCCTCGCTCTGCCGACGCGGGTTCCGACATTCGCGCCGGGTGCCGTTGCACCGACAACCATGCCCTCAGCCGCCGAACGAACCGCATTGGCGAACGCCACGACACCAACCCCGCCTCCTGTAGGTGGTTTGACCCTGCCAACGCGTGTGCCGACGTTCGCTCCAGGTTCAATCGCCCCGACAACCATGCCGTCAGCTGCCGAACGCGCTGCACTCGCCGCCGCCGGAGGCAACACCGCGCCTCAGGCCACTGCAACCAAAGTGCCACCACAACCGCAAGCACCCGCCACGTTGCCGAAACTCACCCTGTTCGTTGTGCCACTGGCCGGTCTGGGTCTGGCCGTCTTCACCGCCATCCACTCACGCTTGCGCGACCCGCGTGACATCACATTCTCCAAGTGGTGGACCGTGCTTCTTGGCACGGTCGGCACATTGTCGACGTGGAACGTTATCGCCACGGTGACCGGGACGTCGGTGCCAAACAACCTGCTCGACCCCGGTGAAGCTTCTGTAGCGCTTTGGGGAGCATGGGGGAGCATGGCGGCGTTTGCAATCGGAACCATTTCCGCTGCCACGGCGTGGCTCTACCGGTACGGGCAGCGCTCGTCCTGATCGTGACCTGTACCTCGGAAGCACCTGCCCTGACAGCTGAGCACGACACTGGGGTAGTGGAATTTCTGCAGACAGCATCCCGACCCTCGCTGCCCTCGAGTTATCCAGCTGCCAAGTGAAATTGACCACGTGACCGTGGCCTTGCAGCCAGGAACCGCCGGGTTTCACTCAGACCGAGATACGCATGAGCGTGTGAAAGCCCAGCAGACCTCGATAGGTGTCAGGTTTGCTAACCCTTGACACTGCCAGCCGTCAAGCCCTCCACAAGGAAACGTTGCGCCATTGCATAGAACGCAACAACTGGGACGGCCATCGCGACCGACGCGGCCATGATGGGACCCCAGCGGAACACGTCCCCAATGATCCACCTGCCCAGTCCAACCGGAAGCGTCGTCCCGCTATTACTCTGGATGAACACGAAGGCGAACAGAAACTCGTTCCACGCGCTCGTTAGCGCGAAGAGTGCAACTGCCACCAATGCGGGGAGAACCAAGGGCAGCACGATGCGGAAATACGCCTGGAACCGGTTGCACCCATCAATGAGCGCCGCTTCCTCAAGTTCTTCGGGAATGCTCCGGTAGTAACCCATCAGTAGCCAGCACGCAAATGGCAGGAGAAATGTCGGATAGGCCACCATCAGGCTTCCCAGCGAATTCGTCAATTGCAGGGTCGCGAAAATCTGGTAGAGGGGGATAACCAGCATGATCCCTGGCATCAGGTAGGTGAGCAGGATGGCCGTAGACACAAACCCGGCGCCTCGCCACCTGAGCCTCACCAAGGCGTAGGCACCAAGTGCAGATGCAATCAAGCTGATCGCCATGGACACAACCGCCACCTTGACCGTGTTGGAAAGCCAAAGCGGAAACTGGGCGGTATTCGTGAAGATTTCTTGGTAATGGACAAGCGTCCATGGTGAAGGCCAGAAGATCGATTCAAACTTCTGGAACTGGATCACCGACTTGAACGACGTAATGACAATCCAGTAGAAGGGATACAGTTCCATGAACGTCACCAAGAATATTGTCAGGCTGATCCCGACATTAGCCAGATAACGGGACGTGCGTCGTTGCATCAGGGAGTTGGACGCCTGACCTGATCCAAAGACCACCCGGCTTGCCGCGCCGAACGCTCTCTCGATCACCTCGTTCAGCGCCCAGAAGATTGCCACCATCAGGCGGATGACCATTTTCGCGGGCCAGACCACGAACAGAACGCCCTTGTATACGGAACTCTCCTGTTCCTGCCCCCCACGCTGCCCGGCGCGGATGAAGTGGCCAAGCACGATGACCGCCAAGCCAAGGAGTGGAGCGACGAGCAATGCCACAGCGACGGCATGGCCGTACCGGAGCGAGCCGATCAACTCATAGGCACGCACGGCGTAAAGGCGGGTGGCACCTCCCGGACCACCGCCAGTGATCAGGTAAACCAGACCAAACGTGTTGAAAGTCGAGACTGTGGAGAACAAGGTCTCGACAATGATCACGTAGCGCAGTCCCGGCAAAGTGATGTGCAGGAACCGTTGCCAGGCATTTGCACCATCAACGGCCGCCGCGTCGTACAACTCGGCATCGAGTGCCTTGAGGCCCGCTAGCGACAGGAGGACGAAGAAGGGGACGCCCTTCCACACATTCACCGCAACCATGGCGTGCAACGCAATACTGGGATCACCAAGCCACGGGATCCCCTTGAATGCCGGTCCCCAAACCTCCGCACCACCAATCAGGTCGTACACCGCGCCGATTGTCAGGTTCAATGCCCCGAATTGCGGGTTGTACATCAGACGGAATGTCGCCGCCGTTACCACTTCCGGCACGATGTACGGTGCGAGGATTAGTGCGGTCAGGATGCCGGAAAAGCGCTTCACATTGTGGAGCGCGAGTGCCGTCGCCAAGCCGATGAAGAACTTGATCAGCACAGCCTCTGTTGTGAACTGGAGCGTCAGCCAAAATGAACGTCGGAAGATTGGGTCTTCAATCTGCGTCTGGTAGTTCGATAGACCGACAAAGCCACCCCACCGGTCGCCGATGACGTTGTAGAAACTCATGTGTGAGGCTTGGAGCAGTGGCCAGGCGATCAATCCTCCCAAAAGGAGGAGCATCGGGGCCGCAAACACATACCCAGTCGCCCAGTCCTCACCGAAGATACGGCGCATGATGCCCGGCAAGCGTGAACGTCGCCGAGGCGCGTTACGGACCGCTATCTCTACAACATTGTCGGGGTTCGCCAAGACTGCCATGTAGCCCCCTGTGCAGCGACGTGGTGGGAAAGAAATGCCTGCTTCATGCTGAGCACATGAAAAGCCCGAAAGGAAGCCGCTTCGCCGCGCGAATGAACCAGGGGGAAAAGGCAAGTTCTACCCCTGCGAATGACACACCGTCAGGGTGGGGCGAGCGCAAATCACCACGATGCTCTCCGGCCGTCCGCACGTTTCCGCAGACGGCCGGCGAAGCAACTCGAATGCCGTCTATGCGCCCTTCTTGCCAAAGTCCTTGTAAATCTGTATCGCGCGAAGGTGGGCATCACGCACGGCAAGGTCCACGCGCTTGCCACCAAGGACCTCGCCCATCAAGTCGGTCATGACATTCGAGTCGCTCACGGCCTCGGATGCCTCCGACAGCGGTCCACGCCACGCGATTCCTTGGAATGGTGGCTCATTCATCGCCACCTTCTTGAACGCCATGGCAATGCGGTTCCGGGTGACATCGGGATGGTCCCAGTACTTGGCCCACGCCGGCACGACGTAACCGAAGCTGATATTGAGGATCGCTTTTTGCTGTTCTTCGGTCAGAAGGAACTCGCTCAACATGGCCGCTGCCTCGAAGTTCTGCGACCCCTTCATGTAGTAGTGATAGTGCAGGGCCGACCCTTGCAACCGGATCCCAAGGGGGCCCATCGGAACCGGCACCAGCATGGTGACGTCACCGACCGGGTTGCCATCGTACTTCGCCTTCGCAAAGATCGTTCCCGCATTGGAAGTGAACCCGATCACGCCAGCGAGGTAAGCCTCGTTGTTTCCAAGGTCATTCCAGGCGTTCACCCCGGGTGGAACCATGTTCTGATACTTGCGGTCTAGGTAGCAGTCCGCAAGCCACTGCATGCCATCGATCGTCTCGGGGGAGTACAGCGTGACCAGTTCGCCAGTCTCGTCAGCAAGCGCCCCGCCAAACTGCTGCATCACGGTCTGAACCAGCGACTCGCCGTCACCAGACCGGTTGGTGGTCATGCCCCATCCATAGAAATTCTCTGCCGGGCGGGAGACTTCCAGACAGGCATCGCGCACCTTGTCCCAAGTGTCAAAACTTCCCGCTTCAATCGAGAAGCCAGATTCAGCGAACTTGTCCTCGCGAACCCAGTAGGCGCCAGAACGGTCGTAGTAAGGAACCCCGATCCACTTCCCCTCGACGAAATGGGAGGCGCGGGAACCCGTGTTGACCGCACCGTACTTGATCTCGAGCGCCTTCACTTGGGTGCTCACATCACGGGTCAGGTCAAAGAAATTCAACTTCCTCGCGGAAAGGTCACGCATGATGATGTCGACCGGTTGGTTCGCTGCCTTCTGCGCCTGCAGCTTCTGGTAGATGTCGCTGCTACCGAGGAAACCAGCGACATCGCTGAGGTCAAGCGAACTGCCAATTCCGTTGGCGTTTGCCCACTCGTTGATGGTCTTCTTGAGAAAGACGTTGTGCTCGGGGTGCCAGTCGACCATTGTGACGACCTGCAACTTCCCTGAAACCTTCGCCATGGCCGAAACGCCTGCCTGTGCGACGCCGGCCACGCCCGGTGCGATACCTCCGGCGACCGCTGCCATTGCTCCCACAACCCTTGTGGCACTCGACAGCAGGCCACGACGCGATAAAGCTGCGCCCATGATTTCATCCCCCTCTTTTTGGAACTTGTGACAGACGCCTCGCCAAGCCCGCACCACCTCCGGACACGAACCAAGCGTCACACCGCACCAGACCACTACCAAGTGCCCGCCTGATCAGACCAGAAGCGCACACAGTGGTTGCCAGGTAAACCGGTTACATTATGGGCCTAATGGGACCTAGCGGCAACCGCTACCGCGATTTGGAACCGACACCGCGATTTGCATCGGAAATTGGTGATGATTGCGCGAGGATACACCGGGGTGAAACTCCGCTTCTTGGCCCGAAGATGCGTGTGCGTAATGGGGTTCGGATGGGGTGACGAGAACCGCCGTGACTGGGCCCATACATGACCACCACGCCACCAACTGGCCCGCACTCGTGGCCATCAATTCGCGCCTATGACGGCCCTCACCGCGCACGGGTCGCCATGCCCGTCGGTGGTATCGGTACCGGCACCGTTTCTCTCGGCGGTCGAGGCGACCTGCGCGATTGGGAAATAATCAATCGATCAGCCAAGGGCTTCGCACCACGCCCGGCGTTCCTTGCGTTGCGAACCTGCGATGCCTCCGGGTCCATTGCCGTCCGCGCGCTCGAAGGACCCCTGGACGATCATCTCTATGAGGGTCCGCTTGGTGCAACCGCACCGACCCACGGACTGCCACGTTTCCGCGAAGCAACCTTCCGCGCGGCATACCCATTCGGGCGGGTCGATCTGCAAGACGCCGACATTCCCCTGCACGTATCCCTTGGTGCATGGAACCCTCTCGTGCCCGGGGCGGTCGAGGACAGCAGCCTTCCACTAGTTGCCCTCCAAATCGGCTTGACAAACCCGGGTTCCACCCCCGTCGAGGCATCCGTTGCCTTCGTCCTGCGGAACTTCATCGGCACCAATGGCGAATCAGGCACCCCAAACCGCAATGTCAATGAGGTCCGGTCCGGCACCATCGCCGATGGAAGAACGCTGACCGGTGTCCTCCTGCGCACCGATGGCCTTTCACCCACCGACGAGTGTTGGGGCACCGTGGCCATTTCCACACCCATGCCCGATGTGACAACACGCGTTGCTTGGACAAACGCCGGTTGGGGCGGCGCCCTCCTCGAGTTCTGGGACACCTTCACTGCAATCGGACGCGTCACACCAGTCGACACGAACCCGTCCGATCAGGCACCGATTGCAACCGTCGTCGTCGCAACCACTGTCCCCGCCGCAACATCGATTACCGTGCCGTTGACCCTGTCGTGGCATTTTCCGAACCGACTGTCTTGGACACCCGACGGCATCGCTGTTGGTTTGGGTGGTGGCGCGAATGCGCTTGGCCTGCCAGTCATTGGCAACGAATACACCTCCCACTTTGCCGATGCATGGGACGTTGCGATGCAAGCAACCCCATGCCTCGACGCGCTTGAGGATCGGTCTCTCGCCTTTGTACGCACCGTGGCAATGAGTGACCTGCCTCCTGAGGTGCAAGAGGCGGCCCTCTTCAACATCTCCACCCTCCGGTCGCAGACCTGTTTCCGAACTCCCGACGGAAACTTCTGGGGATGGGAAGGGACCTTCGACCACACCGGCAGCTGCTACGGCAGTTGCACCCACGTCTGGAACTACGAGCAGACCGTCCCCTTCCTGTTCGGCCAACTTGCACGCAATGCCCGGCGTCTCGAGTTCAGTGAAGCAACCCGCGACGACGGCCATATGGCCTTCCGCATTGCCCTGCCCCTCGACCTCCCGGCAGCCCGCGAACGGAACGCCTCGTACCCCGCCGCGGCCGATGGCCAGATGGGATGCATCCTCAAGGCCTACCGCGAGTGGCAACTCTCCGGCGATGCCGGTCTCCTTCACGACCTCTGGCCTCGGGTCCGCGCCTCCCTTGCCTACGCTTGGATCCCGGGTGGGTGGGATGCCGACCGCGACGGTGTCATGGAAGGCACCCAACACAACACGATGGATGTCGAGTACTTCGGCCCGAACATCCAGATGGGTGCGTGGTACCTCGGTGCGTTACGTGCCGCCTCTCACATGGCCCGCGCGGTTGGCGAACCCGACTTCGCTGCCGAATGCACCCGCCTTGAAGAATCTGGGCGCGCGTGGATGGATGCCAACCTCTGGAACGGCGAATACTACGACCACGAGATCCGGCCGCCCGCAACGTGGGACGCCGTCGCACCGGGTCTCCGCCACCCCTCGATGGGCGCACGTGACCCGAACTCACCCGAATGGCAACTGGGCGCAGGTTGCCTGGTCGACCAACTGATCGGCCAGGTCCTGGCCCATGTGAACGGCCTCGGTCACCTGCTTGAACCCGGGCACATCCGCACAACCCTGCACAGCATCGCGCGCCACAATCGGAGGTCTGGCTTCCACGACCACTTCAACCCGATGCGATCCTACGTTGGTGGCGACGAGACCGCCCTCCTGATGGCGAGTTACCCGCGGGGCGAACGCCCGGCATTGCCTTTCCCGTACTACGCCGAAGTGATGACAGGGTTCGAATACACGGCGGCCGTCGGCATGTTGTACGAGGGTCGTGCCGATGCCTCGCTCCGTGACGAGGGTCTCCGGGTCATCCGGGACATCCGCGCCCGATATGACGGCAAGCGGCGCAATCCGTTCGATGAGGCCGAATGTGGCCACCATTACGCCCGGGCCATGCTTGCCTGGGGCGCCATTCTCGCCTTGACCGGTTTCCATTGGTCAGGTGTGACCGGTGTCTTCACGATTGGCACGATGGACAATGGAACGGACACCGTGAACTGGCCGTGGTCGAATGGCGATGCATGGGGGACCGTCTCGCAGCAACGGACCATGACCGGGGCCGTCACCGTTTCCATCGCCGTTGCCCACGGAATCCTGGCCGTGAACGCGGTGCGTATTGACGGATGGGGTGCCGCTGTTCCCACACAGTCTGGTGTTGTCCGTGCCGGCACCACCATCCACGTCGACATCGCACCCTGACCGGCGAGAACCGAGCAGCGAGGCGTTCATCCGCCCGACGAATGCCGTCGCCGGCCCGCATCAGGCATCAGGAAAACCAGCCCGCAGGCCGGACTGAAGCGCACCCGACAAAAAGAGGCGAACCGGTCGAGCTCCCTACAAGCCCGGCCGGTCCGCCTTCGATCCCACTATCACGCAACCGACGAACAAGCGTGTGGAGATACGGACATTGGCGCGGTGGGGTGATGAACCCCTTACCAGGGCATCGTGCGCTTGGTGTAACGACGACCCTTCTCAGCAGCCACCTCGCCGTGCGGTCCGGCGCAGATGCGGACGCCCTCATCGATGCGCATTTCCACATCATCCTCGCGGACTGTGTTGAGGAACGAAATCCCCGCCGACCTCGAGGCAGCGAAGATGCGTGACCGTGCATCTTCCATGATCTTCGGGAATGGCTCGTCGTGGTTGTCCGGGAAACCGAAACTCATTCCCATGTCGCCAGGGCCCCATTCGGCAAAGCCGATGCCGGGAACCGCAACGCTCGCCTCGACATTCGCGACCGCGCGGTGGTTTTCAATCTTCAGCCCGAGAAGGATCTCACCCTTCGGGTTCAGCGGCCAGACGTCGGCCCTGTGCACATATTCCACCCCGCTCATGCCCCAGACCTGCGAGGCAATGCCCTGCCCACCGGCCCCACGACGGCCCTGTGCGAGGCCCGACCCTGAATGCGGTGCAAACGGATAGCGGGCCGCCTCGACAAAGACCTTCACTGCCTCGGGAGATTCCGCGTGGCAAAGGAGAAGGCCATGGACACCCTGAGCGAGCACCTGCTTCACCATCCAGGAGTTTGCCCTCATCGAGACCGGATCGGTCCCCTCGCAGGGCAGCGTACAGATGACAGCCGGCGTGCGATGGCCACTGCGCGTCGGGCCACCGTCAACCAGACCACGCATGTACTCGTGCAGGCGTGTCAGATCGAACGGCTCATGCTCGAACTCATACATGATGAAGTCGGCCCAGGTACCCGCCGCCTTCTTCCCACCTTCGTACGACCGCTCGCCCGAACCCGTGTAGTAGATCGGTTGCCCCTGACTGAGCAACTCGATCGCGCGATTGACCCGCTCGCTCATCTGATGTCTCCCCCCGGCCTTTACTGTGATGGCAGCGTGCGACGCCACCGATTCCGAGACGGTAGCGTAGCACGCGCGCCGGAACACTCCTCAAGCGACGGAAGAGCGTGCAAGGAAATGGGCGGCGGCGCGGTGGGGTATGGTTGCGGTTACGTGCCGGCCGTCTATCCGCTCGGCACGTCCATCCTGCCGGAGACGGAGGATCACGCCTCATGGACATCACCGCCGCCCGCAACGAACTAAGGTCCCTCTTGCACGAACGGAGTGTCCGCCATGGTTCGTTCAAGCTGTCATCCGGCGCGATCAGCGACTTCTACGTCGACTGCCGACAAGTCACCATGGATCCGCGGGGCATGCACCTGATCGCCGCCATCATGCTCGACCTCACCGCGGACCTCACCGGCGCCCGTGCCGTCGGCGGCCTGACAATGGGTGCCGATCCAATCGCCGCTGCCATCGCGTACGCAAGTGCAATCACCGCACGACCACTCGCCATGTTCAGCGTCCGCAAGGAAGCCAAGGGGCACGGTGCCGGCCGACAGGTTGAAGGACCATTCCCTGCCGAGGACGGTGCCCCGGTCATCGTCGTCGAGGACACCATGACCACCGGTGCATCGACCCGGCGCGCCATCGAGGCAATCGAACGTGACACCAAGGCCACCGTCGCCCGGGTACTCGTCATCGTCGACCGACTTGAAGGTGGTGCCGACGGTCTGCGTGCCGATGGATACGATGTGCACGCCCTGTTCACCCGCCGGGATTTCGACTGAGCCCCTATCTCCCGTGGGGAAACTCAGGGTGATCCAACCTCCCGTCTCGATCGGGGGACGTGCAGGCGGTGGCCGAGCGAAGCGTGTTCCAATCAGGGCGATGGGGTGGGGTCGAACTCAGGACCAACGAACAATTCGAGCACCATTGGAACAGGAGGACCGAGACAGTGCCCCATCCAGTCAGCCCGTTCCGTGACGAGGCCCGCGATGTCGCGACTGGCCATCCAATTGCCATTCTCCCCGGGATCTGGGAGATCCGTGAAAGCCTCGCACCGGCGTTCGATACGCCCGAGACCTGGGTCTCCCTCTTCCTGCTCACCGACCCGACCGGCCACGCATCGCCCGTCCTGATTGACACCGGTGTTCCTCGATCGACGCACACGGTGATCCTGCCTGCCCTCGAAGCCCTCGGTTTCGCACCATCCGACCTCAAGGTAGCGGTGAATACCCACAGTCACCACGACCACGCGGGATCGAACGTACCGCTGCGCGAAGCAACCGGATGCCAGATCTGGATCGGGCGTCTCGACGGCCCTGCACTCCTCCGCGGCGACCGCTTCGGCCCCGACGAGATCCCTCCCCATTCGGCCGACCGCCTCCTCGACGGTGGCGAAACCGTGAAGCTTGCCGGACGCGACTACGAGATCATTGACCTACCCGGTCATAGTCCCGGCAGCATCGGCATCTTCGACCGTGAGCGGGGCATCCTCTTCACCGGTGATGCCCTCCAGGCATGTGGCACCACCACCCAAGGCGTACCGGGTGCCCACGACCGGCCGGCCTACCGTACGACCCTCGCCACTGTGCACGCACTTCCAGTCGAACACCTGCTCCCGGCGCACGCCTACATGCCTTTCCCTCCGACCCACGTTACCCCGGCGTCGGAAGTGCGCCGCTACGTCGATGTCTCGCTTGACGCCATCAACTCCATTGATGATCGCCTTGCGAGTGCCATCCGGAACGCCGGCGGATCCGCAACCATCGCCGAAATCGCCGATACCATCTGCGCCGATCAACCGCGGACGCCGGTGCTCGCCGCCCCAATCCTGGCCGACTACCTCAACCAGATGGCCGCCGTAGGTCGCGTGCGCCAAGACGCCGATCGCTGGACCGTTCTGTGACGCAATGGTCGGCGACGGAGTGCCCACATCTTGCCTTCGAGCCCTGACAACTGTCCTGTCGCAACGCTTGGGTGGGCACCGAGAAATTTCTACCGCCCCCTCCCCCCAGTTGATCTGGCCAGTTTCGGTTCGCCGCCCAGACCCATTGTGGGGACAAAGGCGACAGATGAGCGCCTGAAAACAAGGGTGTCCGCGTGATGGGGTATGCCTAGGGAGTGACGGCGATGCACCAAGGGACCCCGTTGCTGATTGCGGGCGTCGCAGTAAGCGGGTATTGACCAGAAAACCGTCACCTCGCCTCAGCAGCACCGTCCCCGTATCCTCTTGGCGAGGATACGCATGACCACTAATCCGTACCGCGACGAACCCCGAAACGTGGGTACCGGGCAACCCATCGAGGTGTTGCCCGGCATCTATGAGCTGCGAGAAAGCCTCGCGCCGGGTCTGAACGTCCCGGACTGCTGGCTATCCCTGTACCTTCTTGTTGACCCAACCCACCAGGCACCGCCGGTCCTCATCGATAGTGGATGGCCCCGCACCGTTCCCACGGTCATCCTGCCTGCCCTTGCTTCCCTCGGGTACTCGGCGGATGCCCTCATGGCAGTCATCAACACCCACAACCACGGTGACCACACATTTGGAAATGTCGCCCTCCGGGACGCTGCCGGGTGCGAAGTTTGGATTGGCGAGGCCGATGCCGATGGCCTCAGGGGAGGCGAGTTCGACGGTGAAACCGTCCCGCCACACACCGCCGATCGCAAACTTGTCGCGGGCGAGGAACTTGACCTCGCCGGTCAAGTATGGGAAGTCGTCTCGCTTGCCGGGCATTCGGCAGGGTCGATAGGACTGTACAACCGCGACCGAGATGTCCTGATCTGCGGTGATGCCCTCCAGGCCCAAGCCACTGCGGTCCAAGGCATCGCCATCATCCACGACCGTGACGCTTATCGCGAGAGCATCGCGCGGGTGTCCGCCCTGCATCCCGCCCACCTCCTCCCGGCGCATCCGTACAACCCGTTCACGTCCTGCCACATCGCCGGCGCACCGGACATCGCGTACTACCTGGGTGCCTGCCTTGAGCACGTCAATACCTATGAAATGGAAGTTGCCGAGGCCTTGCATGCCCTTGAGGGCGAAGCGACCACCGAGACTCTCGCCGAACGTCTTTGCCAAGACCGTGGCTACGCCCATGCATGCCCACTTGCGCCACGGATCCTCGAACTGGACCGCCGCTTCCTGGAAAGCTCAGGTGTGATCCGTTCCGGTGACCCCGCCGGCACCTGGCACATGCCCTGATCACGCAAAACCACGCTTGGCCCGGTCCAACCCACGCACGACAGGAGACCATCATGGCACGACGCCTTGGCATCGATACCTTCAGCCTCCGATATCAGGGACTTGATGCCTTCGGGTTCATCGACTACGCCCGTGAACTCAACCTCGATGTCGTGCAGTACTCGACCCGTGAGAACCTCGCCTCCCATGATCCCGGCTATCTCGCCGAAGTCCGGGCACACGCCGGCCGCTCTGGCATCGACCTCGAAATCGGCATGGGCAGCATCGACCGCCATGCGGTGGGTTTTGCGACGAAGTGGGGGGACGCCGCGACCCAACTCACCGACATGATTCACGCCGCGTCAGCATTGGGGGTGCCGTTCGTTCGGTGCTTCCTCGGGGCACAGGTCGACCGCCACGGTTCAGTCCCGTTTGCGAAACACGTCGACGCCTGCGCTGACGCGATCACCGCCGTTGCCCCCCTCGCACGTGATCTCGGCCTGAAGATCGCCGTCGAAAACCACGGGTTCGGCGACTTCCTCGCGCACGAACTCCGGGCCTTCGTCGAACGGGTCGGCCCCGACGTGTGTGCGGTGACCCTCGATACTGGCAACCCGACGTTCGCCGCCGAAGAACCCGGCTACTCCGCGTCGGTCCTCGCGCCCTACATCGTCACGACCCACTTCCGGGATACCTGTGTCTGGCCCCATCCCGACGGGGCATGGGCGCAATGGACCGTCCTGGGACGCGGTTCCGTCGACTTGGATGCGATCATCGCAACCCTTGATCGCGAGTGTCCCGACATTGCCATCAACCTCGAGACGATCAATGGCATGGCCCCAAGGGTGATCCCATTCGAAGCCGAAAACGAGGCCGGACGCGCCTTCCGGGCGATCTACCCGGAGATCCCAGAGGCCTCACTGGTGGCGTACCGAGGCCTTGTGGAACGTGGACACCGACTGGGCACTGGCCCGCTTGACCAGATCATGGGGTTCATCGACCCGGATACCGCGCCAGATGTCGCCGAGGTTTTGCGACGCCAGCAGCGGAACCACTTCGAGGCCAGTGTCGCATACGCCCAGGACGTGCTTGGTCTTGGCAAGGCACCGCGCACCGCAATCGGATGAGACGTGGGGCGACAAAGCGCACCCACAGTGAACAGTGATGGCAAACCCGGAGCGCCTCGGATGAGATTGGCAAAGGTCACCCTCGTGGTGCGGGACTACGACGAAACGATTGTGTGGTTTCGCGATCGCCTTGGTTTTGTCGTCCGGGAAGACACGCCGGTGCCCGAACAAGGGAAACGGTGGGTGGTGATCGGTCCACCCGGTGGTGGCCCCGGCTTCGTACTCGGGCGCGCGTCGGATGACGCACAGGTTGCGTCAATTGGCAACCAGACCGGCGGACGGGTCTTCCTTTTCCTCGAGACCGCGAACTTCGAGCGCGACTTCAACCGTCTTGTCGAACTCGGCACGACAATCGTCCGTGGCCCCGTCTTGCAACCGTACGGAATGGTCGCCGTCTTCGAGGACCTCTACGGCAATCGTTGGGACTTGGTCGGGCCGACTGGCTGAACCTGACCAAAGGCCCTCACCCCGTATCCCATCACGCTATTGGACGGGGACAAGATGAGGGCCTCGGCTGATCATCCCTGAAGCGCGGGTACACGCCAGTATGGTGCCGGGGCGTTCTCCCACAGTGGCATCGACATGCCCGTCGGATCCCAGACGACCTTCCCGGCGCGGACGGTCAAGGCACACTCCAACTTGCCTTCGCCGTCGAAGCGGGCACGCCCACAGTCGGTGTAGCTGAACTTGCCCGGCAGGACACGCAACACTGCAATGTCCGCCTCCGATCCGACCGACAACGTGCCAAGGTCCGGCCGACGGATCGCCTTCGCCGGGCCAACCGTGCACGTCCGGATCACGTCATGCAGGGACATGCCCATGGCCAGACACTTCGACGCCGTCCACAGGCTATTCAACACCGCCGCATTCACACTTCCCATGTGAAGGTCGGTGCTGATGCTGTCGACCATGAACCCATCACGCAAGGCAGGCACGGCATTGCGGAACCAGAAGCTGCCTCCGCCATGCCCGAGGTCAAACAGGACCCCGCGTTCACGCGCCTTCCACATGTGATCGAGAACCTTGCCATCATCCCCCACGATCGGGAACTGCTGGGCAAAGACGTGCGTGTGGATGTCTCCCGGACGCATGTGTTCCAGCAACAGGCTGTCGTATCCACGCAAGGGGGGACGGGGCCAGAAGTCGACCATGACCGGGGTATCCGACTTGTCACCGGCAGCAACCGCGGCATCAACCGACGCCCACGGTGTGTGCAGGTCGTCCCAGGGAAGCTGCGTCCAGTAATGCGCGGTCTTCACCCCGACGACGACGTCGGAATGTTCACGCACCGCGTGGGCGCACGCGTCGACGTTGAAGTCGAAGGGATCCTGTTCGCGGGGCCCCATCCCGCCATTTGCAATATTGACGAACGCCAGGACGCGCGTCTTGGATGTCTCCACGAAGCGTCGACGGAAGTCCTGGAAGTGTTCGGCACCCGCGCATCCCGCATCAACGAACGTCGTGACACCTGCACGGAACGAATGCGCGTCCGCGATGACCGACGCATCCCAAGCAGGGACGCCCTCGGGCCGGTTGAAATGCGGGTAGACATGGACATGGATATCGATCAATCCCGGTGACACCGTCAGGCCAGTGGCATCGACAACCGTCTCCGCGTGTGACGCATCCAGATGCGCCCCGACGGCGGCGATCCGCCCATCCTTCACCGCCACGTCCAGCATTGCGTCGATCCCATTTGCCGGGTCGATGACATGCCCACCCTTCAGGACCAGATCGTAGTTCGTCTCCATCAGTCTCTCCCCCTCAGTTGATCGTGTAAACAGGGCCTCCGGGCGCGTGCCCTAGCCATGGATCGTGTGCGTGTCATGCGCCCGCATCATCGTCGGGTCATTCCGTTCGACATCTTGGGGCGACGCCCGCATGTCATCACCATCCGCCATCATTGAAAGTGGCGCACCGCCCGTCGGCACCTCAACCGGCGAGTTGGCGGCGCAGGGCGTCCCGAACCGGGGTTCCGCAAACGGCAGGTGGCTTGCCCCCCGGGCAAGGATATGCAACCCGTTCGCAATCTCCTGGCGTCCCGGATTGCCCCACGCCGTGAAACTCCGCGCATTCGCGTAGTGGCAGACCAGTGACTGGCGGAAGCGGTCGGTCGTGTGGTTCGTATGCGACCGGTGCAGCACATGCCCGGCAAAGAAGACCACGTCGCCCGGGTTCGCAACCGCTGCAACCTCGCGCCCTGGATACTTCGCTGCGATCCGCGAGAGGGTATTGACTTCCTCGTCGGTGTGACTCACGTTCGCCACCACTGAGAGGTCGCCGAGGTTGGTGTGGTTCTGCCCAATGCGGTCATCGGTTGGGTAAATCGGTTCGTGTTGGGACCCAACCGTGAACCACACGCATCCGTTCGCCTCGTCCGCGCGGTCGATCGCAATCCATGCCCCGCACAGCGAATCCGGATAGGTCGGGATGTAGTAACTGTCCTGGTGGTAGCCCTGACCCGCGCCTCCAGGTGCCTTGATGAAGTACATCGTCTGCAAGGCAAGCAAGTCAGGGCCGATCAGCGCTTCAAGGACATCTAGTACCCGCGGATGCAACAGGTAACGCTCCTCGATCTCGAGATGCCGGTGCAGCATGTGGATGCGCAGGTAACGGCTTTCGATCTCCGCAAGGGTCATGCCCGGCGTTGGCGGTTCGATCCCGGGCACGGCCACCCGGCCATGCATCAGGTCTGCCCCGTGTTCGCGAAGCTCGGCAATCTCGGCCTCGTTCAACAGGCCACAAACGACCAGGAACCCTTGTTCGTGGAACCGCACGTACTCCTCGACGGAGACCACGTATCGCGGACGCGTCGCCGAAAAGTCCGTGGCAATCACATCCGGTCGGATCGTCTCACGCCCCGTGCCGTGCCGAAGTGGTCCATCGGGAACCGCCAGTACGCCGAGGGCGCCATTAGGACGCACTTCGCCATACGGATCGGCCGGGTCGGTTTCCCGTGATGCGGGTTTCGTGGTCGTCGTCATGGATCCCCCAAGCATCAGTCTCGTACCCCGGCATGCATGTCATCGCATCGATCATGGGCGCGTCGGGTTGCGGGTGAAGGGTATCCGGCACGGTCACCTCGTGCGACCTAGACCGGGTCGGAATTGTTTGCAAAACCCCGACCCGCGCTTTACGAGGCGTTAGCATTGGCGTCCGATACTGAACATGGGGAAACGGGAGACGACAGGAACCCTTCCCTGCAAGGACACGAACCATGCGCTTCATGACCAGACGCACCGCCATCGTTTCCGCCTTCGCGGTCGGGGTCGCCGGCAGTGCCACGATTGCCTACCATGCCGGATCAGCCTTCGCCCAAGCCGCACCCACTCCAACCGCCAAGCAAGGTGGCAGGGCCGGGTTCATGGCCGCCCTCGCTGCCAAGCTTGGTATCGCGCCAGCCAAGCTTGACGCCGCCATGAAGGACGTTCGCAAGGATCTGGGCATTCCTGATCACAACCACGGTGGCCCGCGTGGACCAATGGGCCGTGGCCCCGGTGGCCCAGCTGCAGGTCCACCGCCCCTCGATGCCGCGGCCACGGCGATCGGCATCACCGTCGACCGGTTGCGAACCGAACTTCCCGGCAAGTCCCTGACCGACGTCGCCAAGGCACACAACGCCGATCCGTCCAAAGTGAAGGCGGCCCTCGTTGCGCAGGCCCAGACCCGCATCGACGACGCAGTCAAGGCTGGAAAGGCAACTGCCGATCAAGCGACCAAGATGAAAGAGCGGGCTGCAGCAATGATTGGCGATCTCATGACCCGAACTGCACCCGTACCGGGCAAAGGTGTCCGGGGTGGTTGGGGAGGGATGCCCGGACCAAAGGGCGGACACGGCGAGGGTGGACGCCGCGGTGGCCCGCCCGGCACCGGGGTGCCGACCCCGGTCAGGAGTGGCACCGACACTCCGAACGCCTAACCATCCACAAAGTCCGAAGATTCCCACCACCTGCCTGAGCACCACACTTCTCCCGACGGTCTCAATCGCCTTGAGACCCCGAAGGATGGGGTGAGGTCCTCAGGCAGGGTCAAAAGGGCGCACGATTTCGAATGTACCTGCTCCCGCGGCTTCGTCAAGGTCAAGAGGCCGGGGGTGCCGGCCGGACAGTCGGCGACGTGAGAACCGTTCCCAGACGGCACATCTCCTTCTCGCCCTACTCCCTACTGGCTGAGCCTCGTCCCTGTCTCGCCACACGTGTCCGGTTCCCCCTCGCTCATCGGCACGCGAGAGTGTCAGAAGTCCTACCGGACGTTCGCTGGTACCGCGGTATAGTGCGGATTGAGACGCCTTCCGCGTCTTATTCAATGTGGTACCGGAGGGCCGATGTCCAGCGACACTTCCATGATCTCCTCGCTGCCACGTTGGGACGTCTCCGAGTACTTCCCCGCCGTAGACTCGCCTGAGTTCCGCGATGCTGTCGAGGCCCTCGCCGGGCGCGTCTCCCATGTCCGCCAACGGGTCGACGCCCACGGCATCCGTCGCCAGGCAGATGTCCCGGTCACCCCGGAGACGATTGCGGCGTACGAAGAGATCACCAACGACCTCAACGGCATCGGTGACGACACCCGCATCATCGGGTCGTACCTCCACGCCTTCATCTCGACCGACGCGCGCGACACGACGGCGCCCGCGGCGTACTCCGAACTCGAGGCCCTCCTCGTCAACCTCGCGAATGCGCGCACGCGCCATACCGCGTGGGTCGGGTCGTTCGATGCCGAGGCCCTCATTGGCGCCTCCACCGTTGCCCGCGACCACGCCTTCGCCGTGCGCAAGGCGCAGGTCGCCGCGCGCCACCAGATGGCCGAGGGCGAAGAGGAACTCGCCGCCCGTCTGTCGCTCCCGGGCAGCAGCGCGTGGGGGAAATTGCACGGGAACATCACCTCACGACTGATGGTGACACTCAACTTACCGGACGATGTCGCCGACGAACGCGCCGGGCAGACATTGACGTTGCCGATGAGTGCCGTCCGAGGCCTCGCCCACGACTCAGACGCCGCCGTGCGACGCACCGCCTACGAGGCAGAGTTGCGGGGGTGGGAGAGCGTCGGCGTGCCCCTCGCCGCTGCCATGAACGGCATCAAGGGCGAGGTCGCCACCCTCAATGCACGACGCGGATGGCACGACGCCCTCGAACCGGCCTTGTTCGGAAACAATGTCGACCGTCAGGTCCTTGACGCGATGCACGCGGCGTGCGTCGCGTCGTTCCCGGACTTCCGCCGGTACTTCCGCGCCAAGGCCCGCCTGCTTGGCCACCCCGGCGCCCTGCCGTGGGCCGACCTCTTCGCGCCGGTCGGCAAGGGCGCGCACCGTTGGACCTACGCCGAGGCCGAGGCGTACGTCATTGCCCAGTTCGGCACCTACTCCGGGCGCCTGGCCGACGTCGCACGCCGCGCCATGGCCGGGCATTGGGTCGACGCCGAACCGCGCGACGGCAAGCGCGACGGCGCCTTCTGCATGAGCATGCAGGGCGACGAGTCCCGCATCCTCATGAACTTCACCGGGTCCTTCAACAGCATCCAGACCCTCGCCCACGAGTTGGGCCACGCCTACCACAACGTCAACCTGGCTGACCGCACTGCCCTGCAACGGTCGACCCCGATGCCGTTCGCCGAGACGGCAAGCATCTTCAGCGAGACCCTCGTGACGACCGCCGCCCTGAATGACGCACAAGGTGGCGACCGCCTCGCCATGCTTGACTCCTTCCTCGAGAACGCCTCGCAGATCGTTGTCGACATCCACTCGCGCTTCCTCACCGAAACGCGCATCTTCGACCTTCGCACCCGGCGCGAGTTGTCGGTCGAGGAACTGTGCGGGACGATGCGCCAGGCGCAACTCGAGACGTACGGCGACGGCCTCGACCCCGACAAGCTTCACCCATACATGTGGGCGATGAAGCCTCATTACTACAGTTCACGCTCGTTCTACAACTGGCCCTACACGTTCGGGTTGCTGTTCGGCCTCGGCCTCTATGCGCGCTACCGCGCTGACGCCGACGACTTCCGCGCCGGCTTCGACAACCTGCTTGCACATACCGGCATGGAGGGCGCCGCCGACCTGGGCCATCGCTTTGGCATGGACTTCGCGTCGGTCGACTTCTGGAAGGGCAGTCTCGATGTTTGCCGCGCGCAGATCGACGCCTTCGTCGCCGAAGTTGACCGCGCAACCGCCCCCAAGGAGGGATAGTCATGGAAGTTCTGATCGTGCGTGGCGGGTGGGATGGCCACGAACCGGTGCAGACCTCCGATCGCGTCGCCGGCGCCTTGCGTGACCTCGGAGCGACCGTCGAGATTTCCGACTCAATCGACCGCTTCCTCGACGCCGACCACCTCAAGACGCTCGACCTGATCGTGCCGATGCGCACGATGGACCGCACCGCGACACGCGAACACACCCGGCCGATCATCGACGCGGTGCGCGCAGGCGTTGGCATCGGGGGGTGGCACGGCGGAATGTGCGATGCCTTCCGAGATGACACCGAGTACCAGTTCATGACCGGTGGGCAGTGGGTCGCCCACCCCGGGAACGCCCCCGCGAAATACCGCGTCCGCATCGGCCCGGTGCCACACGTCTCCACTGACGGCGTACCAGACTTTCACGTGCAGTCCGAGCAGTACTACATGCACGTCGACCCAGGCGTGACCGTGCACGCCACCACGCACGTGGCAATAAGGGCGGCCTCCGGCCACAACTTCGACCAAGCCCTGCAAGATGCCGTCGACCGCGACGAAGCCCCAGGCGTCGTGATGCCGGTGACGTGGACGAAGCGGTGGGGGCACGGGCGCGTCTTCTACACCAGCCTCGGGCACGTGGCCTCCGTCTTCGAGGTACCGCACGTGTTGCCGATGTTGGTGCGGGGCCTCGTGTGGGCCGCGGAGGGCGCCGCCGTGGCGCGCGGGTAACCGGGCATGAGCGCTGTGCCACCGGTCGCACCGCTCTTCCGCCTCGACGGCAAGGTCGCTCTCGTCACCGGGGGTAGCCGTGGCCTCGGGCGCACAATCGCCGCCGCTCTCGCCGCCGCCGGCGCACGCGTGGCAATCACCGCGCGGCGCGCCGCGTGGCTCGACGAGACCACCGCCGCCTTCGCCGCCGAGGGCCACGAGACCCTCGCTCAGGTGGCGGACGTCACCGACGCCTCGTCCCGCAATGCGATCGTGGATGTCATCCTCGACCGGTGGGGTCGCCTCGACATCCTCGTGAACAACGCCGGCACGACGTGGGGCGCGCCAAGCCTCGACCACCCGCTTGACCGGTGGCGGACGGTCCTCGAGACGAACCTGACCGCCGCCTTCGCCCTGACCCAACGCTTCGCCCGCGAGGTGATCGAACGTGCCGACGTGCCCACGGCGTCCGGAGGCGCGGCACCCGTGCGAGGCAAGGTGATCAACGTCAGCTCGATCATGGCCAGCCGTGGCACAGATCCGCAGGTGGTAAGCGCCGCGGCATACACCGCCAGCAAGGGGGGCGTCGAGGCGCTGACCCGGGCACTCGCCGTCGAGTGGGCACCGCACGGCATCACCGTAAACGCCGTGGCACC
>SXGT01277404.1_pt1 | contig 24127 bp, 23 predicted proteins | sample 3176221 | NCBI WGS metagenome assembly SXGT01 (sample SAMN11356862, study PRJNA531348) | freshwater metagenome | isolation source: freshwater sample F1-120 | place: China: Fuxian Lake, Yuxi | collected 2017-12-25
AGCACACGAACTAGGCGAAGAGGCGCGGGTTGGTTCAGCCGGCGCAATCGGCGAACGACAACCTGCGCACTTCTTCAGCGAGATGCTCGGCGCGCGCGCGCTCGCCGAGCGCATCCGCTTCGAGGAAGCCCAGTTCGCGCTCGAGCAGTCCGTTGAAGAACGGCTGCGTTGCCGAGAGCGTGGCAGCCGGGTCGATATCAAGGAGTGGGAACGGAGTCGAATCCATGGATTCGACGCAGAGAACAAGACGCAGAGAGCGGCACGGATGCCATGCGCGCAGGCAGCATGCGTTCTTCAACGGGCTGTCAGCTCCTCGCCACCCGATCGAGCCAGGGCCGCACGCAGCAGTGGCTACACGCTGTTTTCCTCACGATTCATGTGCTGACGGCGCAACGCCACGAACGCTTGAGCCGACACGCGCGGCTCGCTCGCGGCTTCTCGCTGGCTGGTGCCCTTGCGTTCTTGTCCGTGCTCACAACTCGGCGAGGCCGGGGCACATCGGCGTCGCATTTGGCCCGGATTGATCCGCTTTGCGGCCTGCCGGATGGAGGCGTGCGCTGGCTGCTTCGTCGCCATGTGCAGGTGCTGGCGTTGCCCGAATGCGTGCATCGAGCGCGATGCAGCCTTGTTCGGTCGCGAGCAGCGGGTTGATGTCGAGTTCCGCGATCTCGGGCACCATCGTCAGCAGATCCGATAGCGCGACGAGCGCGTTGCGCACGGCAACACAATCGCTTCCTGGCATGCCGCGGCAACCGGCCATGACGCGACGCACTCGCGTGCGCGCCATCAACGCTTCGGCTGCTGCCGCGTCGAGTGGCGGCAGCGCGAGCGCATGGTCCTGCCGCAGTTCCACAGCGACGCCGCCGTGCCCGAACAGGATCACGGGCCCAAAGGTCGGGTCGCGGCTCGCTCCGAGGATCAACTCGACTGCGTTGCGCGTTCGCAACATCAACTGCACGTTGAAGCCCAGAAGCCGCGCGTCGGGCCTTTCCGCGCAGAGGCGGCGGATCATCGCATCGGCCGCGTTGCGCACCGACTCCTCGTCGGGAAGGTCGAGCGCGACGCCGCCGAAGTCGGTCTTGTGCAACACGTCGGGTGAACGGATCTTGAGCACGGCCGGAAACCCGACTTGGCGCGCTGCCGCGACGGCGGCCGCTGGCGTCAGGTTGGTCTGCCGCGTCTGGACGGTGGGGATTCCCGCAAGTTGGAGCACGCGCTTGCTCTCGTCTTCGAGCAGCCATTCGCGGCCCTCGGCGAGCGCCGACTGCAGCATGTGTCGCACTTGCTGGAACTCGTGGGTGCGGCGCAATGATGCCTGGTCCGCTGGAGCGTGCAGCAGCTTGCGACCATCGCGCGACTGCTGCAGCAGCGAGAAGGCCCGGACGGCCTGCTCAGGAGTGTCGAAGTCCGCGATGCCGGCATTGCGGAACATCGAGCGCGCCGTGCGCACCGCGTCGTCACCGAGCCAGCACGACAGGAATCGACCGCGTCGGCCTTTGTCCACGCGCGCGACCGGCAGCAGCGCCGTTGCGATCGCCGCACTCGGCACGATGGCCGTGGGCGCGTGCAGGAACAGCACGGTTCCGGTGTCGTCGCGCGACAGCAGTTCGCGCAGCACATCGACGTAGCGAGGCACTGGCGCATCGCCAAGGATGTCGATGGGGTTCGAGCGCGACCAATGGGCCGGCAAGACAGCGTCGAGGCGAGCAATGGATCCTGGATCAAGCTCGGCCAGAGGGACGCCGTGGAGCGCGCATGCATCCGCCGCGAGCACGCCGGCGCCACCGCCATTCGTGAACACGGTCAGCTTCGGCGGCGCATCCACCGGCATGCATGCGAGGATCTCGGCGGCGAGGAAGAGGTCATGAACCGATTCGACGCGCAACATCCCGACCTTGCGTGCGGCAGCGTCGAAGACGAGATCCGAGCCCGCGAGTGCGCCAGTATGCGAGGCCGCGGCGCGCCGGCCGGCGTCGCAGCGGCCGGCCTTGACGACGATGACAGGTTTCTTTGCTGCGGCTCGCTGCGCGGCTGCGAGGAACTTGGGCCCATGGGACACTGACTCGAGGTAGAGCAGCACGGCTTCGGTGGCGCTGTCGTCCGCGAGAAACTCGAGCAGGTCGCTGCAGTCGACATCGAGTTGGTCGCCAATCGACACGAGCCGCGAGAAGCCGACTCCGCGCGCGTTGGCCCAATCGAGCATCGACGTCATCAAGGCGCCAGACTGCGTCACGAACGCGATGGTGCCGGCGCTCGCGCATGCGTGCGCGAAGCTCGCATTGAGGCCCGCGTGGGGAGCCAGCGTGCCGATGCAGTTGGGGCCGAGGATCCTTATGCCTGTCTCGTCGTGAATGCGTAGCAACTGCTCGCGTTGGCGGCTGTCGAGTCCGGCTGACAACACGATTGCCGCGTGAGCGCCGCGCCTGCCGAGATCCTCGACGATGCCGCATACGGTCGTGGGCGGAGTGCACAGCACGCCGAGTTCGGGGCACTCGGGCACTTCTGCAAGCGATGGGTAGACAGGCTCGCCTTGCAGTTCTCGCAGTGTCGGATGGATCGCGTGACGGCTGCCGCGGTAGCCGGCGGTGCGCAGGTTGTTCCAGACGACGGTCCCGACCGATCCGTCTCTCGAACTGGCGCCGAAGACAGCCACGGAACGGGGCGCGAAGAGGGCATCGAGACCTTGAACGGGCATGCAAGCGTCGAACGCGTTGACGCCACTGGTTTGTTTCCGGGCCCTTGTCCGTCTCGATCTACGTCTTGATGGGGCTATGGGTGTCGCCGACCGACTGCCTCAGGTAGCGTGCCACCGTCGCGCTGGTGCGCGCGTCGAGGTGGCGAATGGCAGAAGGACGATGCGCGGTCTGGTGCGTGGATGCGCGCGTATGGCGCGCCGAGAGCTTTCTCGATGCAGTTGCAGTTCCTCAAGGTCATGGGATCACGCAGTGGATCCCAGATTTTCCGTGGCGCGAGTGGGTGGCCGAGGCGGTGCAAGAACTGCGCGAACTCCCGGACTGGGGGTTGCTCGGCGTGCTGGTGGGCGCTGCGTTGCTTGGCGGCGCCTTGCTGCTGCAGTGCGTCGCATGCGCCCGTTGGTTGCGGGCCTATCGTTCGCGCTGGTTGGGTCGCCGCGGCGAGTTGCACGCACGCGCGCTGCTTGCCGCGGCGGGCTACGCGATCGTCGATGCTCAGAAAACGCGGCGCTACCGGGTGCGCATCGACGGCAAGGAATCCCTCGTGGACCTGCGCGCCGACTTTCTCGTCGAACGCCGAGGTGAGACCTTCGTCGCCGAGGTCAATGGCGGAACGGTGGTCAACGATCCCTTGCACACGCCGACTCGGCGGCAACTGCTCGAATACGAAGTGGCCTTTGGCGTGGACGGCGTGCTTCTCGTCGACACGCCGCGGCGCAAGATCTGGCGCGTCGCGTTCCCCCTACCGCGTTGACCAGCGCCGGAAACGCGGCGCGGCACACAGCACCGGTGCCGCGGCGCGCGAGGATGGTGGGCAGGGCCGGAGTCGAACCGGCGACCCTGGCATTTTCAATGCCATGCTCTACCAACTGAGCTACCTGCCCGCGCGCACAAGCCTGCGTCGGCCTGTGTTGCGAGGGCGGGGACCATAGAGATGCGTCGAGGGGTTCGCAAGCATCGAGCGCGGGGAAGTCGCGACGCTGCTGCACGAATGGCGAGGGTTGCTCCGCGTCGCGTGACAGCGCGGTGCTCGGAACGGCGATGTCGTCTTGCCGATCGCTGCCGATCGCTGCCGATGCGACGACATCGCGTGGTTCGTCCGCGAAGGCACTTCGACGACGGTTGCTCGAGGTCCGAGCAGCCTCGTGCGAAGACGCTGCGTCAGTGGAGCATCCTGGCGAAAGAACCGTGAGTCATCCCCGCGGCCGCGACGGCGAGCGCCAGCAGCGTTCGTGGTCGCGGGCCATCAGCATCTGCGGAGGCGGGTTCGCCAAACAGCACTTGGGCCGTGGACAACTCGGTTGGTCCGGTCCGGCTCGTCGCGCGCCGCGCTCGCCGGCGCCGGCCGAAGGGGCGGCAGTTTCTCAGCCAAGCAAAGGCTCGCTGATCGCGGACGGGCGAGTCAGAACGTGATCGTCACGCCAAACTGATAACCATCGAGCGTCATGTCGGCGTCGTAGTCGAGGCCGCCGGCTGATCCGGAGCCGTTCAACGTCGCGTAGCGCCACCCGGCGAACACGGTCACGTCCTGGAACGGCACCGCGTAGGACAAGCGGGTTTCGAAGTCCTGGGTGATGTCGTCCCACTCCCCGGATTGCAGGTCGGGCGAGAGCGCATACTCGATGTCGAGCGAGACCTGCCCGAGCGTGGCGCGGTAGCGGGCGGCGGCGAAGAACACGTCGCCGCCGAGGTCGATCTTCTGCGCGTAGCTCCCGCTCAGGTCCGTGCCGCGCACATCGACGTCCATGCGGCGGTTGGCCCAGGTTCCGCCGAGCCCAAGACGCATGTCGATGGGGGCCTCCCGCCAGCGCATCTTGGTCGCGTAGACCTCCTGCGTCAGCGACAGGCGCCATTCGTCCATCTTCGGCTGGGCCTGCGCGGTCGCGCCAGCCGGGATGGAGCCGAAGTCGTCGCCCAGCGTCGTCGAACCGCTGGGGCCCATTTCCAATTGGTAGTAGTCGACGCGGATGCCCGAGAACCCGTCGCCGATGTCCGCTCGCACGCCGATGTCGTCGGCGTAGTGACCTTGCCCCATCGCCTCGAGCGATTGCGGCGAGTTGTTCTCAGGACCGGAGCCCGGGTTGTTCTGCATCGCGACGTCGCCGCGCAGGCGGTAGTGCGCGAAGTAGGGCGATACGTTCACGCGCGGATCCGTAGGCACGGGGAATGACTCGCAGGCCGTGAGCGCAAGCGCGAGTCCAAGCAGCGTGAGTTGGCGCATGAAGTGCTCACGCTACGCGCCGTGCGTCGGCGGCGGCAAGTAGCGCCCGGACCCGTGCGGGCTAATGTTGTCCGGATGGCCGAAGCCTTCCTGGATCGTGACTTCAAGGCGTACGAAAAGCACCGCCAAGACGACCCCGAGTACAACGCGCTGCGTCTCTCCGTGCGCCACAAGCTCAAGTCGATGGCGGATGTGGTGCAAAAGGAGGCGAAGGCGCTGGGCGTCGACATGAGCGCGCAGGCTGGATTGCACCATCCCTACACCTTCAACTCCTATCGCGTGCGTGAGCAGCGCGCCTACCTCTGTCGCGGCACAAAGGAGCGCAAGAAGCTCGGCGCGTTCTTCGGCGAGGCGCTCGGCAAGGACGCCGAGACGCACTACATCCAGACCGTGCTCGAGGTCTGCATCGACGACCAGATTGTCGAGGTTGCACTGCGCATCCATCCGCAGGCGTGGTGGGACGGCGAAAACCTGCGCAAGAAGTGCGCGAAGGACGAAGCCGAGCTCAAGGAGTTCTGCTCACGACTCCGTGCGTTGCCAGCAGGCTTCGACCTGCGAGTGCACGACTGGAGGAAGAGCAACTGGTGCAGCCAGGCGCAGCCGCTGCACATGAAGGAGACGCTCGCGCTCTACACGCCTGGCAATCACTGGCTGCACATCCAGCGGCAGTTGCCGAAGGAGGACGCGCTCGACCTCGGCGAGCAGGCCGAAGCCTGGGTCAGGAGTTCGATGCTCGCGCTATTGCCGGTCTATCGGTTCGTTCTCTGGGAGCCGATCTGAGCACGGCCTGGCGACGCGGACCTACTGCGACGGGTAGGTCGTCTTGACCCACTCGATCCACTTCTCGTCGAGTTGCAGGATCGAGATGCCGTAGGCCTTTTTCAGGGCATCGCGCGTCACTCCGACAAGATCGTCTGAGTTCGGCGACCAGTCCGCTTCGTTCACGCGTCCCTTCACGTCGAAGAGGAATGACCGCCACTTCGCGTGGTCCTGCGCCAGCAGGAAGTCCATGCGCGACCAGATCGCGACGTGGTCCTCGAACTTGATGTCGCCGAAGTCGCGCCACTGGTAGCACTCGGAGAAGGTGCGGTACTTGTTGGTCCCCGCCATCGCCTTCATGGTCGGCTTCCATTTCCACGTGGTGCGGAGATCAGCCGGCGAGCCCTCGGTCTGGTCGTAGCTGTTCCATTTCTCGTCGACCCGACGCTCAAACCAATGTGCGATGCCTTCGCGGATCCACACTGGCAGGTCGTAGGCGTAGTAGCGGAAGCCGTCGAGCAGGCACTGCGAGACGTTGAACGCCAGCGTGCAGTGCATTGCCGTGTCGTGCTTGAGTCTGCCGCCGTCGCATTCCGTTGCGACGGTGAAGATGAGGCAGCCGACGTCCTTGAAGTGCCAACGTTGCCCGAACTTCGAATCGCGGCCGAGGTACTCCTTCATGTAGGTCGCAAACGGCGTCATGCTGTCGCACAGCAGAACCAGATACTTGTCCTTCATGCCCAGGAACGGTCCGTAGCCCATGTAGGCGCTGCCAGCCGTCTTGACGACGTTCTTCGCGTCCTGCGGGAAGTCTGCATCCTTCACGCCGGCCATCGCCGAGAACTCGGCGTAGAGGTCTTCGCAACGCTGCGCGAATAGGTGCGCGCGCAACCACGGGTCGAGCTTTCGCGTCTTTGGGTCGATGCCAGGCAGCTTCTCACCAAGTCGTTCCAGTTCGACTCGGATCTTCGCGCGCGTCTGTGGATCCATCGGCACTGTCCACTCCGGCAACTCGAGTCCGATGCGGAAGTGCGCGGTCTCGATCCAGCGGATCTGGCTGTACGGGAGCGTCTTCTCGATGTCGGTCGTTTGCGCAACGCCTGATCCGCGGCCGCCAAAAGGGAACGGGCCGAACGACACGTAGCCGACCTTCTGCATCGCCGCCGGCTCGTTCTTCGTATAGGGGTCGACCTTCCACTTCGGGAGTTTGTCACTCGATTGCGCGAAGGCTGGCGCCATGAGCGCGAGGAGCGTCGTGAGTCGAGCGCGCGGAAGTCGGGTGCCGCTCACTTGGACTGCCACTCCTTCGCCATCCCGATCGCGTCGAACGCCGAGAGTTTCTCGAGCGGGTCCATGCCGTGGATCACGCGCAGCGCGTTGATCGCCTCCTTGACCACACCGTGGTCTTCAGAGGTCAGCATCAACTTGATCGTGGCCTGCTCGGCCTCGGTGCCGACGTAGCGGAGGATGCGCAGGCCGGCGGCCTTCGTCTCGTTGTTCTCCGGCTGCATGAAGGCACAAACGACCTTGGCGCACTCGCTGCATCGCGCCGACGGCAGCGCTTGTTTGACGAGATCGACGTGGTCGGCCCATGCCTTGCGCGTCATTTCCAGCACGACGAGCAACGCATCGCCGTCCTTGATCGCGGCGAGTCCGAGGTTGGCGTAGAGCTTGACGGTTTCGTCGGCGTCCTTGCGAAAGGGCTCAAACGTGGTCTTCGAGGCCGGGTCGGCCATCAGGCAGAGCCGGCGCAGCAGGTACTTCCGCAGCTCGATCTTCTTCTTCTTCACTTGCTCAGCCATCAAACCTCGGTGCTCGGCGGCGAGCATCGAGTCGAACACGACGAAGAGCTCCTCGTTGAGAGCGAGTTCCTTTTCTGCGTCGCCGACCTTCTGGAAGAGGATCGGCGCGGCGCCAGCACCCATGGCCAGCAGCTCGTCGCGCGCAGCCTTTCGCAGTGCTTCATCGTCCTTCTTGAACTGGCCGGTCAGACTCAACGCGCGGTCCCGATCGGGCGCCGTCAACATAGGCCATGCCGAAAGCTCCTTTGGCAACTCGGCTTTTTCCTTCGCCTTGGCGGCGTCGGCGGGCGGATCTTGTGCCCCTAGGAGATGCGCCATTGCCACGAGCGCCAGTGCGCGGAGAAGCGTGAACTTGCTGTTCATGGAAGGTTGAGCCACGGCGGCATTGCCAGTCGGTAGTCGGGGTGAACGAAGGTCACGCGGTCCGCGATCCTGGATTGCGTCGCAGACTCCCATTCGCGCCATTGCGGAGCGTTGTGCGTGACGAATCCCACTTGCACGCACTCACAGGTGTCCTCCATCGGGACCTGGGTGCGCGTCAGATCGAGGCAGCCGACGAGCAGGTAGCCCGCTGGAACTTCGATCGGATCGCTGACCGCGCCGACGCGCGAGGGGTCGAACAAGAATGCCGCGACGGGCAACCCGACATTGCCGACCGAGAGTCGGCTCTGGTGCATCGGGCGACCTTCGGCGTTCTTGCGCAGTTCTTCGACGTTGCCGCAGGCGGCGCGGAGGGTCTGCGCCAATTCGAATTGTTGACGGCGCTGTTCGGGGAAGTCCCGCCGCGCGAACTGCACCCAGATCGTGTGGTCGGAGAGGACCTTTTGGATCTTCTTGCGCAGCGAGTATTCGGGGGCGAGGGTATCGAGCCAAGCGACTTGCGGAGCCACGTCGGACCAGCGGATCGAAACCCCGTCGACGACCAGCAGCAGGTCGGTCGGGTCGAGTGCTGCCGGCACTGCCTCGTTGGGTGGCAGGCTTGGCGCCTCCTTCGAGCACGCCTGCCAGGTCGACGCGGCGACGAGGACCGCAAACGCCGCAGATCGAGGGGCGGCGAGATCGCGACGGCTCATGGCTGATCGTGGGCGGCGAGGAAGTCGCACAATGGTCCGCACAAGAACGCATAGGTCGCATACAGCAAGTCCGCGACTCCTTGCACCTGCGCGGCTGCGATAGCTCCAGGGTAGGTGCTGGTCACTTCCAACCAGACGGAACGGGGGTCCTGAGGCCAATTCTCGACCCGAACCTGGTGCAGCGCCCGGTCCTGTTCGGTCGGGGGGAACGCGAGCCGCAGTCCGAGGCCTTGGAGCGGGCGGCCGAAGCCGGCGAGTGCGTCGCCGCGCGCGAGCAGGCGATTGGCGAGGAACTCGCGACCGTCACGTTGCTTTGGGTTCACCAACGACCGCACGCAGAATTGCTGGGCGATGGACATCGGGATCGCCATCGCCGACAGCGCCACGCCAGCGACGTTCACGACGCGAGTTGCAAAGTCCTCCACGGTGGTGCCGCGGAACTCCTCGCGCAGGATCAGCCGGTCGGAATGGAAGGACAGTGACGAGACCTGGCCCGGTGCGAGTGGCAGGTTGGTGAGGTGGATGGCGTCGGGCGCGATCTGAAAGCTCTGGTAGCCCAGTTGCGGTTTTTGGAATAGCGAGTTGTGGACGCCCTGGACGAGGTCCGCGCGCAATGGCGTTGGGGGGTAGAGGATTTCGGCCGTGAACGAAATCGAGCGCGGGTCGTAGCTCATGCGATCGGGCCCATGCTACCAGGGTGCAGCGAGAAGCCATGCGGGCTAGCAGTTCCAAGCTGAGGCTATGTGGCGGGGCGGAACGCGGAGCTTTGTCGGCCCCGGCTCGTATCGCCCCGCCACTGCGGTAGACTCCGCGGCCCCATTTCGTCCTGACCGAGCCTTTTCAGACCATGAAGCCTCTGTATCTCGTCCTGTTCGCCGCGGTGCTCACCCCGACGCTGTGGGCCCAGTCCGTCGATGATCAGATCAAGAGCCTCCAGAAGGAGGCCGACAAGCTGCAGGACCAGGCAGCCTCGGCGCGCGACAAGTTGTTGCTGCCGATCAAGGTCAACGGCGTCGCGCTCGACCCCAAGATCGTCAAGCGCGAGGCGGTCTACCTCACGGGCGGCAAGCTGGTCGAGGCGAAGGTCGCCGACTTCTTCATCCTCGAAGAGGTCAAGAAGCAGATCGAAGCGGGCAAACGCCGGCCCGAGGACTTTGACGTGCTCGAGGAAGACGTGCTGCGGGAACTGGAGCCGAAGATGAACCAGTTCGCCGTCGAGCACCCCGGCGTCGACTTCTGGGAAGTTGTCCGCACCCAATACGGGTTGAACCGCGAGACCTTCATCCAGCAGCGCAAGCAGGCGATCGTGTTCGACCGCGTCTTCTTCCACGGCGTGCCCAAGGATTGGCCGCAGATCACGAAGGAAGCGATCATGGCCAAGACCAACAGCGGTCAGGGCCAGCAATTCCTCGAGCAACTTGAGAAGACCGCCGACTCAAAGGACGAGAAGGGCAACCCAAAGCCACTCCCCGAGTTCTGGATGACGATGATGCGTCAGTTCGTCCAGCAAGGCCTGCGCAACTGGTCGGAGATCAAATACGCGAGCAACGGGCTTTCGCCCGAGGTCGTGCTGTCGGTCAACGGCATGGACTGGCCGACCGACGACGCGTTTGAGTTCGTGCGCCCAGGCCTGTTCGTTCAGGACCTCGACCGCGCGATGCAAGAAGTGGTCGCCCGCGAAGCGATCCGCCAAGAACTGGTCAGCAAGGGCGCCTACGTCACCGACGAAGAATTCCAGAAGCGCTACGACGACTATCGCCAGCCCTACGACACCACGCCGTTCACGGTCGAAGTCATCGCGACGAAGTTCAAAGGCTACCCATGCCTCGAAGCCTTCCGCGCGCGTTGGCGCCTGATGACGTCGTTCTACGACCTCATCAAGGCAGAACTCACGGACGAGAACCTGCAAGCCTACGCCGACAAGCGCGCGGGCTTCTTCGGCGACGGCAGCGTCAGCGTCGAGATCATCACCTTCCTCGCGCGCGACATTCAGACGATGGCGTGGCAGAACGACGGCATGCCGAAGGCCAAGGAGCGTGCCGACGCGGTTTTCGCATCGCTCGAAAAGGGCGAGATCCAGTTCGACGAGGCCCTTACCAAGAAGGGCGAATACATCATCAACGACGAGAAGCGCGGCCGCCTCGGCTTCCTGCCGCTCAACCAGCTGCGTCAGCAACTGCGCGAGAATGAGTTCTCGGAGTTGCTCGATGGCGTTTCGCTGGCGAGCTACCTGTTCTTCGAAGCAGAAGTCGGCAAGGCGGTCGGCCCGCTGAAGGGCACGGACTCCTGGTACATCGCGCGCGTCAACTCGCGCACGCCGCCAAAGAAGCGCATGGACGTCAAGAACGAACGCGATCGCGAACTCGTGCTCGAGGACTACCGGTCCTATCGCTTCATGCAGTGGGCCAACGAAGTGATCCAGAAGGCGGTCATCGAGTAGGCTCTAGCGGGTGACTTCCGACCCCGCGCAGGCACCCGCGACGTTCTCGACCCTGGTCGCCCGCATCTGGGCCTCGATCCTGGCGCACAAGCGCCTCGTCGGGGCCGCGCTGTTGTTCGGAGCTCTCGAGGCGCTGTTCACCAAGGCGCCCTTCGTGCTCATCGATCCGTTGATTCGGGCGATGGCGGCCCAATCTGGCGGTTCTGCGCCGGTCATTCTTTTTGCCGGCGACGGCAGCTCCTGGAGCGACCGTTTTGCGTTCTGGTTCCAGGGCCAGGCGGATGCCATTGGTGCTTGGCTCGGGCGCGACGCGACCTCGGCTGGCGGGCCGGCGATGAACCTCGTGATCGCCGCGGCGCTGCTGGCCTCCGTCTCCGGCATCCTGGGCGGCGGCTGCATCTACGCGGTGCAACTCACGTCGAGGTTTTTCGCGATCAAGATGGTCGCGGACCTGAGGTGTCTGATCGCCAAGCACATCCTCTCCTTGCCGTTGCGCTACTTCGGTCAGCGCAAGATGGGAGAGCTGATCAGCAACGTCACCAACGACGCGCAGGTGCTCCAGCGCTCGTTCGAGCTGGCCAGCGACAACGTGTTCGTCGATCCGATGATGATCCTGGGCAACCTTCTCGTCGTCGCGTTCGTGATGCCGAAGGCGCTGATCGTCCTCGCTCTGATGATCCCTCTGATGGCGATCCCCATGTACCGTTCAGGGGAGCGGGTGCGCCGACGCAGCACGAAGACGCTCGAGGCGATGGGCGACGCGACGGAGTCGATGAATCAGATCCTGTCGGGCATCCGCACCGTCAAGGCCTTCCGACTCGAGCGGCAGCGGCTGTCGGAATATGTGGCACAGAACGACACGTTCCTCGATCGCACGATGCGCATGCTGCGGGCGAAGGGCGCATCGATGATGCAGACCTTCCTCGGCTATCAAATCGGCTTCGCGGCCCTGCTGCTGATGCTGGGCTACTTCGTCCTCGTCACGGGCGAAGTGAAGTTCAGCGGGGTCGCCACCGAGCTGCTGCCGCTGGCGACGACCTATCAACACGTGAAGCGCCTGACGCGTGCCTACACGACGCTGATGGAATCGGTCAGCGCGCTCGATCGCATCGAGTCGATCCTTCGCGAGCGCGTCGACGAGAGCGAGGCCGGCGGTGAACCGCTCCCGCAGTTGCGCGGTGAGGTCGAACTCCAGGATGTCTGGTTCGCGTATGGCAGCGAGCCGGTGCTGCGTGGCGTCAGTCTGCGCGTCCGTCCAGGCCTGACAGTCGCGCTCGTCGGGCCGTCGGGGGCAGGCAAGTCGACGACGCTCGATCTGCTGATGCGGTTCCATGACCCGAACAAGGGGCGGGTGCTGGTCGACGGGAAGGACCTGCGCAACGTCTGCATGGACGACTACCGGCAGCACACTGCGGTCGTCAGCCAACAACCATTCCTCTTCAATTCGTCCATTCGCGACAACATCGCCTACGGCAAGCCAAGCTGCACTCAAGCAGAAGTCGAAGCGGCGGCGAAAGCCGCGAACATCCACGACTTCGTGCTGACGTTGCCGCAGGGCTATGACACCCTGGCGGGCGAGCGCGGCTGCAATCTCTCGGGTGGTCAGATGCAGCGCATCACGATCGCGCGCGCGATCGTTCGCGATCCTGCGATCCTGTTTCTCGACGAGGCGACTTCCAGCCTCGATTCGGAGAACGAAGAGTTGGTGCAACGCGCGCTCGACAATCTTCGCAAGGGCCGCACGTCGTTCGTCATCGCGCACCGTCTGTCGACGATCGCACAGGCCGACCTGATCGTCGTGCTAGAGCAGGGCCGCATCGTCGAGATGGGCACGCACGCTGAGTTGGTGCAACTCGGTGGCGCCTACAAGCGCATGAAAGACCTGCAAATGGCCTGACCCGCCGCGTTCCCAGCCTCAGGCGGGCGCCAGCAGCGCGACGACAGTGGCTCGGATCGCGAGTCTGTTCCCGATCGAGTCGAGACCTTCGGCGGACTTCCCTTTCAGGTTCACGCGGTCCGGATCGACTGCGAACAACTGTGCAAGACGCTCGCGCATCGCCGAGCGATGCGGCTTGAGTCGGGGCAGTTCGGTTTCGACGACCACGTCGAGAGAGACGACGCGCAATCGCTTCTGGCGGATCAACTCGAGCGAACGCGTGCAGAACTCAGCGGAGTCGCGGCCGCGGTTCTTCGGATCGGTTTCGGGAAACAGCGTTCCGAGATCCTCGAGGCCGGCGGCTCCGAGCACGGCGTCGACGGCAGCGTGAAGCACGACGTCGCCATCGCTCACCGCGCTCGGACCGCGTTCACAGTCGATTCGGATGCCGGCGAGCACGCAAGGACGCCCCGGTTCGAGCCGGTGCAAGTCGATCCCAAGGCCGATGCGGAGGTCGTTCATGAAGAGGTTGCGAAGTGCCGCAACAAGGCCTCGGCGATGACGAGGTCGGCTGGGTGCGTGATCTTCAGGTTTTGCGGCGAACCGGGCACAACGGCGACCGGGCAGCCGATCGCCTCGGCTAGCGCAACGTCGTCCGTTGCCGCGAAGCCGCGCGCCTTGGCATGCGTGATCGCGCGGTCGAGCACATCGCGACGCAGGGCCTGTGGTGTTTGCGCGTTGTAGATGCCGTGGCGGTCGATCGTGGCCTCGACTGTGCCGTCCGGGCGACAACGCTTCAGTGTGTCGGTCGCCGGCACCGCGAGCAGCGCCGCCCCGACTTCGAGCGCGCGTGCAAGGCATTGCCGCGCGGCTGCGATCGGGAAAAACGGCCTCGCCGCGTCATGCACGAGGATGACGTCGCAGTCAGGGCTTGCTGCGGCCAACCCGTTCTGCATCGACTGTTGTCGCGTCTCGCCGCCGTCGACGACGCGCGCGGACAACTTCGCCAGCATTGGCAGCAGAGGCGGCAGGAGGACGGCTCGATCCTGCGCGCTGATGATCACGATCAACTCGCCTTCGGGTGGCGGGCAGACTTGCCGCAGTCGCCGCGCCGAATGCTCGAGCAGCGTGAGGTCGCCGAGCGTCTGGAACGCCTTGGGGATCTCGGCGCGAAGTCGCGTGCCGCGACCTGCCGCGAGGAGGAGAAGCGCTGCCTTCACGGGCCGAACGCTACGACGTGGCGCGGGGGACCGCTACCATCCGGGCGTGGCGGCAATCCGGATCCTCGGCATCGACCCTGGCACCCAAGTCGTGGGTTTTGGTTGCCTTGACCTGTTTTTCGAGAGCGGGGCGGCAAACGCTGGTGCGGCGCCGCTGGCAATGCGCGCGAGCAACGTCGTCCGGGCCGGAAGCGGCGCGGATCGGCTGCGTCCGGTCGAATGTGGCGTGCTGCGTCTCGGGGGCCGGAACGACGAAGTGGCGCATCGCCTGCGCGAACTCGCCGATCAGTTTCGCGAGCTGATCGCGCGGCTTGCGCCGCATGAACTCGCCCTGGAAGAAGCGTTCCATGGCAAGAGTGCGCAGTCGGCGTTGCGCATCGGCGAGGCGCGCGGCGTCGTCCTGGCGGAGGCGGCACGGGCCGAACTCGAGATTCACCAATACGCGCCAGCCCGGATCAAGCGGTGTGTGACAGGCCGCGGCGATGCGTCGAAAGAGGTCGTCGCCGACATGGTCGCGCGCCAACTCGGCCCCGCTGGCATCCAAGCGATCGCAGGCATGCCGCGCGACGCGAGCGATGCGCTGGCTGCGGCGCTGACACGAGTCGAGGAGCGGCGTTCGCCGTTGTTGCAGGCTGCCAAGAACCCGTTGCTCGCTCTTGGACTTGGCGAGTTGACCGCGCGCCGCCGTTCGTGAAGCGTTCGTTTCCGTTCTCGCATACGCATTTGGGTCCCTTGCATTTTCCGTAGGGCGCACGTGCAATCGGGATCTATCGACACGGACCATCCGTCTGAATGCGATCTTGCGAGGGACGCCTAGTCCGAATTCTCGCGGTCGCATCGGGCGGTTCACAGGCTGCGAACCAGCCTTTGATGGGCGGTCGAACTCGGCTGTGTTGGTCTGCGCGCGCATCGCGCCAGGGCCTTTGCAGCGAACGCGGTGTGGGCGGTTCGGTCAGAGCCGCCCTGTCTGGAGGGTTAGAGATGATCCGTGGATCGGTGTTGCCGCTGCAGCGCGACGGCCTCTGGCGTTTGATCCGCCAGCGGACCGGGCTCTTCGAACGTGGATTCCGCGTCGTCGCCGAACAGATCGAACTCGGCACGGCTGGCCTTCCTCCCGTCGATGGCCTTGTTCGCGATGCAAGTGGGGCGCCAGTCCTCGTGTTCGCGACGGACGACCGCGACCCTTCTTTGTGCGCTCGCTTGCTCGCAGCGCATGCGTTTTGGACCCGCAACGCCGACGGCATGTCGCGCGCGTTGCCAGAGGCCGACCTGCGCGACGGCGCCTCGTGCCGCCTCATCGTCGTCGGCGTCGCGATGCGCAGCGAGGCAGTGGCTGCCATGCAGCGCCTGCAACTTCCCGGGCTAGAGATCGTCGAAGTCGACGCATTCCGGCTCGCCGGCCAGGAGCGCATCGTGGTTCGCACCATTGCTGGTCACATCGGCAACCCCGAGGCCGCCCCGTTGGACCCAGCGCTGCGCGACTCCGCGCGCGATGTGTTCGAAGCGGTTGTGCAGTTCATCCGACGCCTTGACGCGAAGATCCGCCTCGACGGCGACCGCTTTTCGCGTCGCGCGAGCTATGAAGGCCGGCTCCTGGGGGACTTCTGGTATGCCGACGAGGCGGTGCACGCGCTGGTCTCCGGCGGGTCGAGCCGGCGCATCGACACGGATGCTGCGATGCGCTCCGTTTGTGACCACCTGGCGCGTCGCTATCTGCAGGTGCACGGGCCGGAGGATGTCGGCGCCCAAACGGACTCTGCGCATGACCGCGTGGCGACCGGCGAAGAACTTGAAGTCGGCGACGGTCCAATGCAGGTGCCGGCGGAGGGTCTCGAGTCCGTGCGCGCCTGTTTGCTGACCTCGAAACTGTCTCAGGCGGAGCGCGAAGCACTGCTGGATCCGACCTTTGGCCGCGAAGTGGAGGAGCGGACTTCCGGCGGCTGACGGGCTCGCGTCCTGAGCCTCCGGACAAGGGATGGAACGCCAACTCGAGCCAGCCTCGAATCTCGGACGTCGGCTGATGCAGCGCTTGCTGGGTCGCCCGACAGTTGCGGCGGCGCACCGCGAGGCTCGCGTCATCGCGGTGGCGTCAGGGAAGGGCGGCACGGGCAAGTCCTTCGTCTCGACCAACCTCGCGGTCGCACTGCATCGGATGGGGCGGCGTGTCGCCGTGGTCGATTGCGATTTTGGGCTCGGCAACGCGCACTTGCTGCTCGGCGTCAATCCGCGCCATGCCCTGCACCACCTGCTGTCGGGGGAGGTCGATCTCGCGCAGGTCTTGGTGCGGACTCCGTTCGGCCCCGACCTCGTTGCCGGTGGTTCGGGCATCAGCGGGATCGCCGAATTCGACGCGCGCCAGTTTGTGATGCTTGCCCGCTGTCTGGGCGAAGTTGCGAGCGATCACGATGTGGTAATCCTCGATTGTGCAGCAGGGCTGTCGACCCAGACCGTGTTGACCATGCTCGGTGCCGAGCACGTGGTGCTCGTCACCAACCCTGAGATCGCTGCCCTGACTGACGCCTATGCCCTCGTGAAGTGCCTAGCCCGGCATGGCAATGGCCCCGAGGTGCATCTGGTCGTCAACCGCGTCATGGTGCCGGGCCAGGGTCGACCGACCTTCGAGCGCCTGGCGGATGTCTCCCGTCGCTTCGTCGGCAAGACGCTGAGTTACCTCGGCGAGGTCACCGACAATCCAAACGTGTCGCATCGAAGGCTGGGTCAGCCCCCGCTGATCGTCTCCCATGAGGAATGCAGCGAATCCAAGTCGATCCGTTCGATCCTCGCAGGACTAGAGGTTGCGGTTGGTCCGTTGCTGGCGGGGATCCCGTCCGAAGGCGTCGAGCAGCGTCTGGTCCATCGGTTGCGAGGGACCTGACGCACTGGCGATTGCCATCGACGGCAGTGGGGGCGCCGTCTCATGGCAAATGACTCGCGCCCTTTGGATCCGGTGGAAGGCTCCCCGATCCTCCCGGCTTCGCGGCGATGGTTGCTGCTCCAGGTCTGGGCCGCAGTCACCTTGCTGCTGGCAATCCGTGCGTTTGCCGATGGCGTGCTGCGTGCCGGACGCGACAAGGCAAGCACCGGCGCCGAGCCAGTGCTGATCGACATCAACCGCGCGACGATTGGCGAACTCCAAGCACTGCCGGGGATCGGGCCGTCGCGTGCCGAAGCGATCGTGCTGCATCGCGTGCGACACGGACCCTTCCTCGACCTCGCTGCCATGGGGCTCGTGGACGGCATCGGGGCGGACACGCTTGCGGCCCTGCGGGAGTTTGCCATCGCCTCGCCCTGTTCGCAGAAGCCAGGCCGTTGAGCCCACGACGCTGTGGTCGGAGTCGCTTTGGTGTAACCTGCGGCTCCCCTCATGGATGCGGAACAGGCCATCGTCGACGAATGCGTGCGTCGCGCCTTGCTTGAAGACCTCGGCTCGGACCGACTCGACGCCGACGCCGACATCACGAGCCGGCTGTCTGTCGCTGCGGAGGTGCGGGCCCACGCGCGGATCTCGGCCAAGGCCAAAGGCGTGATTGCCGGAACCGCGTGCGCCCTGGCCGCCTTTGCGATGCTCGACGCCTCGTCGCAGGTCACGCTGCACCGCCGTGACGGCGAGTCGGTAAAGCCAGGAGATTTGGTGCTCGATGTGACGGGCCGCATGCGATCGCTGCTCGCCTCGGAGCGCACGGCGCTCAACTTCCTTCAACGGCTGTCGGGCATCGCCACCGTGACGGCGCAGTTCGTTGCTGCGGTAAAGGGCGTCGGAGCCAAGATCCTCGACACGCGGAAAACTACGCCAGGTCTGCGCATTCTGGAGAAGAAGGCAGTGTGCGCAGGCGGCGGCACGAATCACCGGATCGGCCTCTACGACCAGGTGCTGCTCAAAGAAAACCACTTCGCCTGTGCCAAGCCGACGCCCTACGCGGAGGTCGTTCGCCGTTGCGTCGCGGCGCAGCCAGCCCCAGTCGTTGCTGAGGCGCAGACGGAAAAGGAGGCGGTTGCTGCCGTCGAGGGCGGTGCCAGCGTCGTGCTCCTCGACAATTTCTCGCCGGGTCCAGAACTGCAGGACGCCGTTCGAGCGGTTCGCGCCGCGGCGGCTCGAGCGGGGCGGTCCATCGAAATCGAAGCATCCGGCGGCGTCCGCCTCGACAACGTGCGCGCCTTTGCCGAGTGCGGCGTCGACCGCGTCTCGATCGGCGCGTTGACACATTCTGCGCCCGCGCTCGACCTATCGATGCTCGTCGAGGAACGCCGTTGAGCAGGCCTGGCCCAGTGCGTTTCTTCGCGGAAGCCAAGGCGGCGTGCGTCGTGCGAAGGCAGGTGCGCGAAGTGGCGATTCGGATTGGAGCCGCGGAGTCGATCAGCGATGCGGTTGCGCTCGTCGCCGACGAACTGGTCAACAACGCGATCGAGCACGGCGCGAGCTACCGCAAGGCCAACACGCAACTGAGCATCGAGGTGGCATTCGAGGCCGGCCGACTCTCGGTGGAGTTCATCGATCCCGAAATGCCCGAACCGACGGTTCGCGAACTCGCGAAGGCCTTGCAATCGGCCGCGAACGGCGTGCCAGCACTCGACAGCGAGCGGGGTCGCGGTCTGTTCTTGCTCTCGATCTACATGGAAGAAGTGCGGGTCGACGTCGCGCCCGGCGGCGGAATGCGGCTGCTAGGCCGCATGTCCAAGGCCTGAGTCGTGGCCCCGCTTGCGTGGTTGGTCGGTCGGTTCGCAGCATTGCCGGGCGCAGCCAGATGGGCCGCAGTCGGGGTTGAGATGTCGATCCTCTGGTGGCTCTCGTCCGGGCCGCTCGGCGATCCACACGCATCGTTGCTACGCGCGTTCTTGCACAACATCGCGCACGTCGTTGCGTATGCGGCGATGGCCGCGATGGCGGTCTTGGCCCTGTGTGGATTGGCGCGGCCGGCAGTGCGGAATCGGCTTGCGGCCGTGGCGCTTGCCAGTGGCTACGGTGCAGTGGATGAGTTGCACCAGCGGATGGTGCCCGGGCGATACGCGGCATGGTCGGACTTCGGCTCGGACTGTTTTGGCGCGTTGTTCGGCGTCGCCATCGTGATCCTCTTGCGCCAAGGCGAGCATGCGGTGCGGTGGCCCGCGTTCACGGCCCTGACCCTCGGCATCGGTTGTTCGGTGCTGGGGACATTCACCTCTTGGTGAGGACGTGCTGCATCATCCCTTGGACACCAACCGCCCGCGTCATCGCGTTCAGACTGTGCTCCTTGTGTCCTCGCAACGACGCTCTGTTGCATCTCGCTCCGTGCAGCATGGTTCACATCTCAAGGTTGGTGATGGTCCTGTTGGGACTCGCAGCAATGGCGCCGGCGCAGTTCCGAATCGAGGGGAGTCTCGGGCGCCGTGTCCAGGTCGGCTTGCAGATGGGCGTTCAGTGCGCGCCGCCGGTCCGCGCCTCCCGCGACCGAGATCGCTGCGACGATCGCCACTCGCAGCGGGGTTGCTGGGAAACGGTCTCTGAGCAGGTGTGGGTGAGGGGCTGCTGGAGCCAGCGCTACGTCAGCGATCGATATGGTCTTGTTTGCGATCCCTGCGGGCACCGCCGCTGGGGCATCGTGGAGCCGGCGCACTGGGAACAGCACTGGGTTCCTGGCCACTACGAGTCGAGGCAGCGAAGGGTTTGGGTCCGCTGCTGAGGCGTCGGGCCCAAGGGCAAGGCGGGTGCCGGACGTCGCACCTGCAGTGGTTCGTGGCGCGCCCCCCGAGCCGCCGGTATGGAAGAGTGCATGACCGATCGCGGCGACCGCTTCGACCACCCGCTCCTCGAGCGCTACGCCAGCAAGGAGATGGCTTCTCTGTTCTCGCCGCGCATGCGGCACGGCACCTGGCGCGATCTGTGGATTGCGCTGGCGCAGGCTGAGCACGATCTGGGGTTCCCAGTCCGCCGGGATCAGGTCGACGACCTGCGCCAGCATCGCGAGACATTCGATTGGCAGCGTGTTGCCGAGCTCGAGAAGGAACTGCGCCACGACGTCATGGCGCATGTCCATCACTATGGCGAGCTTGCCAAGCAGGCGAAGCCAATCATCCACCTCGGCGCCACGAGTTGTTTCGTCACCGACAACGCAGACTTGATCATCTATCGCAAGGCACTGTCGCTGGTCGAGCAACGACTGTGCGCAGTGCTCATGGCGTTGCGCGACTTTGCGGTCACTCACCGGGCGATGCCGTGCCTTGGCTACACGCATTTCCAGGTCGCGCAGCCCGTCACGGTCGGCAAGCGCGCATGCCTGTGGGCGTTGGATTTCTTGTTGGACCTCGATGAGGTGCGGCGAGTTATCGAGTGGCTGCCGTTCCGCGGCGTGAAGGGCACGACCGGCACTCAAGCGACGTTCCTCGCGCTCGCTGACGGCGACCACGAGAAGGTCCTGGAACTCGATCGCCGCGTGACCAAGGCCATGGGCTTCTCCCGCGGGATCGCTGTCAGCGGCCAGACCTATACGCGGAAGCTCGACTGGACGGTCCACCAGGCGCTGTCGGGCATCGCGCAATCGGCGAGCAAGTTCGCGACGGATCTGCGCCTTCTGTCGCACGAGGGCGAGATCGAAGAGCCGAGCGAGTCGAAGCAGATCGGCAGTTCGGCGATGGCCTACAAGAAGAACCCGATGCGCAGCGAGCGGGTGTGTTCGCTTTCGCGTTATGTGATCGAAGCGGCGAACACCAGCGCGCACACGGCGAGCACGCAGTGGCTCGAGCGGACCTTGGACGACTCGGCGATTCGTCGGATTGCGTTGCCGGAGAGTTTCCTCTGTGTCGACGCGGTGCTTTCGCTCGTGCACAACGTCAGCCAAGGACTCGTGGTCTATCCCAAGGTCATCGAGAAGCACCTTCGCGAGCAGTTGCCATTCCTCGCGACTGAAGAAATCCTGATGGCGGGCGTGCGCGCAGGCGGCGATCGCCAGGACCTTCACGAGCGCATCCGAGTCCACAGTCGCGCTGCGGCATACGCAGTGAAGGCCGAGGGCCGCGACAATCCGTTGCTGCAGCTCATCGAGGCAGATCCAGCGTTTGCCGGCATCCGGGCGCAGCTGCCGAACCTGTTGGACGCGTCGCGATTCATCGGTCGTGCGCCGCAGCAAGTCGATGCGTTCGTGCGCGACGAGCTCGAACCGCGGCTTCGCGGCGCTGTGGCGAAGGCGGGCGAAGAGATCCGCGTGTGATGCACGTTTCGCGCGCTCGGCGGGCCAGTAGGCCGACGGTGGTGGTTGTGGCTATGTCGATGGCGATCGCGGCGTGTGGAAGCCAATCGCATCGACGCGGCGCGCTGGCGGTGCTCGATGCAGCAAGTCAGAGCTTGCCCGCTGGAGTGCGGGCCTGCGTTGGCGAACCCCAGGGATCCGTCGAGGTTCTGGATCCGCGCCTGCTCCGCTACGTGGATCCCGGTGAGCGCTTCCAACGCATCGCGACGGGTTTCGAGTGGTCCGAAGGGCCCGTCTGGGACCGGGCCGCGGAAGCGCTGCTGTTCTCCGATGTGCCGAGCAACGTGGTCTATCGGTGGTCGCAGCGATTCGGGCTCGAAGTTGCGCTGCGGCCGAGCGGCTTTGCGGCGGCTACGGCGCGTGGACGCGAGCCAGGATCGAACGGCCTTGCGATCGACGCACAGGGACGGCTCTTGCTCTGCGAGCACGGCGACCGTCGTCTCGGCCGCATCGAACGGGACGGGCGGCATGTCACGCTCGTGGACCGGTTCGACGGCAATCGGCTCCACAGCCCAAACGATCTCGCGATCCACTCATCGGGCGCGGTGTTCTTCACGGATCCGCCTTATGGGCTGCCTCATGGCATGAAGGATGCGGGGCGTGAACTGCCCCACTGTGGCGTCTACGTGGCTTTGCCGCGCGACGGCTCGGCCTTCGAAGTCAGGCTGCTCGACGCAGGCCTCTCGCGGCCGAATGGCATCGCATTGTCGCCCGACGAACGAAGGCTCTACGTCGCGGTGTCCGAAGGCGCCTCGCCACGCATCGTCGCCTACGAGGTCGATCGCGACCTTGCGGTGAGCCCCGCACGGACTTTCTTCGACGCGCGGCACCTGCAGCGCGAAGGCAACCAGGGCTCGACCGACGGTTTGAAGGTCGCGCAGGATGGGACGCTGTTCGCGACAGGGCCTGGCGGAGTTCTGGTCATCGGCGCGGATGGCGTGCATCTCGGCACGCTGCGGACTGGCGAGGCCACTGCCAACTGCGCCTTTGCCGCCGATGGAATGCTCTACGTCACGGCCGACACGCACCTGTTGCGGATCCGCACCCACGAATTGGGCGCGGGCCTGTAAGGCAGCGATCCGCTCAGTTGCCGCGAGGTGCGCTGCGGCGTTGCGCACGGGCTGACGCGGCCGGCAGTGGGATCCAGCGCGCTACGATGGCCCACGCGACGATCGTTCCAACGACGTTGAGCGCGAAGTCGCGGCCGCTATCGAATGCGTCGCGGTGGCCCGAGGGCCAGAGCCACTGCCCGCCTTCGTGCAAGGAAGCGACGAGCAATGGCACCGCGACCGCGATGCGGCGTGCCCGAACCAGCGCGTCGCGGCTGTCGTCGGTAAGGCACTGCAAGGCAAGGAGCGTGGTCATCACCGCGCACACGAGCGCAACCCAGTGCAGGCCCCAATCCCGCACTGGCTGGTGCCAATCGCCATACGCGCAATCGAACCAGTAGCGGTCGATCGCCAAGCAGAAGAAGCCCGATGCTGCGGCTGCTGCCAGTGGAACTGCAGTTTGCTTCTGCATCGAGTCTGCGATGTTCAGCCAGCTCGGTTCCGCATGCAATGCGCACGCTCGCAAGGTCAGAACAGCGATCGGAGCAGCGCGAAGCCAGGCGATGCGGCGGGCCACTGCCATTTGTAGGTCGGCGGTCAACGCGGTGCATCGGGCAAGGCCGATGCGAGGCGACCTCAGCCGGCGAAGGCACCGAAGGGATCCGTTTGTCAGAGCGGCTGGCAACGAAGGATCCAACGAGCAGCGAGTCCCCTGCCAAAGTGTCGATGGGGCCGGACGAGGCGCGGACCGGCCAGAGTTGCTTGGCCACTCTGCATGCGAACCCCGACGCGCGGGACCTGCTTGCGGGCGACTTGGGCTTCTCCAGTGGAACGGCGAAGGGAAGCCGGACGACTCACGTTGGCACCGTCGCCGGAGCCACTTGCTGGCGCCTTCCACGAGCGCGACGTCGGGCGGCGACCCCGACTTCGATTCATGGCGCCTTGGGATCGGGGATGAGACGCGAAGGTTGTTGGCGGTCCAGGGATCTTCACGTGGGGGCCTACTGGGAAACCCCAGGTGGCCCGAGATGCTTGCCCTAGCGAGCAGGTCCGTCGAAGTCTGTCGCCAAAATGGCTGGATTGTGAGGTTGGATGTCAGGATGGCAGGAATGGGGGCTGAGCTCAGGGCTGGCACCTTCGTCCTTATCCCCCTTGGCATAGGTGGTTGCGCGAACCACACAGCTTGGCACGCGGCCTGCTTTGTGACCGCCCGAACGGCGCGCTTGCGCCGCGGAAACCCTTCGGAGGCGACGACCCATGGACATGCAGAAACTCACGCAGAACTCGCAGGAAGCGTTGCAGCAGGCGCAGCAGAAGGCGGTGACCTTCGGCCATCAGCAAGTCGCTTGTGAGCACCTTGCCCTCGCGTTGATCGAAGCACAGGACGGGCTCGTCGCGCGACTCCTGCAACGCATGGGCGTCGCCGCGGACCAGGCTGCGCAAGCAATCGAGGCTTTGTTGCGCAAGCGGCCGCGCCTCTCGGGTCCAGGTTATCAGCCGGACAAGATCTACCTCGATCACGACTTGGCACAGGCGCTGACCGTGGCCGAGCAGCAGGCGTCGAAGATGCGAGACGAGTATGTCTCCGTCGAGCACCTGTTCCTCGCGCTGCTGCAGACCAGCAAGGGCGGCCTCAAGGATGTGTGGAAGAGCATGCAGATCGACGAATCGCGCTTTCTCAACGCACTGAAGGAAGTCCGCGGCAACCAGCGCGTGCAAAGCGCGACGCCGGAGGCGACCTACGAAGCGCTCGGCAAGTATGGCCGCGATCTCG
>SXGT01412851.1_pt1 | contig 24122 bp, 23 predicted proteins | sample 3176221 | NCBI WGS metagenome assembly SXGT01 (sample SAMN11356862, study PRJNA531348) | freshwater metagenome | isolation source: freshwater sample F1-120 | place: China: Fuxian Lake, Yuxi | collected 2017-12-25
CGTAAACCTATTCAACAGCTTGAAGACCGCAAAGCTGTCATTGAATCCAAAGTTAACTTACTCACCGACTTAACATCAAAAGTTGATAGCCTTAAGCAAAGCTTACCTGCTATAGGTAGTCCCTTTGCCATTAGAGAACTTTCTCTTACTAGCGACGATGAAAAAATTATCTCTGGTAGCGCTGACAAAAGTATTGCGGACAAAGGTAAACACAGCCTTGAAGTTCTACAATTGGCAGGTTCAGCTTCGGCTCTATCCAATTCTCTTCCCGATAAGTCAGAAACCAAAATTGGAACTGGCTATATTACTTTTACCAACAAATCGGGGGAGAACCAGGAAATATTTATCGATGATGACAACTCAACTCTAGAGGGAGTTGCCTCTGTCATTAATTCTTCTGGAACAGGTCTCAAAGCTAGCGTAGTAAATGACAATGCAGGTGAAGAACCTGCCTATCGTTTACTTCTACGAGCTGAGGGAGTTGGAACTCAAAGCGATATTAAATTTCCCGAGTTCTATTTTTCAGGTGGAGAAGAAGAATTATTTCTGGAATCTACTAAAGAAGCCAATAATGCAATTGTTCGATATCAAGGCTTCGAAATTCAAAGTCCTACCAATGAGTTAAAAGATATTATCTCTGGAGCCACCCTTAACTTAAAAGGAATTACTGAACCCGGCAGACCTCTTACAATTTCAATCGAACAGGATCTCCCCAAGACTGTCACTAAGATGAAAGATGTAGTGGATAAGATTAATGAAGTTTTTACATTTATTCAGGGCCAGAACAAAATGGATGAAAAAACAGACACCTCCAAAACCCTGGGGGGTGATTACGGAATTCGACTCTCTGAAGATCGTTTAAGAAGCGCTCTTCAACAAAACCTATTAAACGATCCCAGTAGAAAATACCGATCTTTAGGTGATCTTGGTATTCAGTTCAACAAACAAGGCACATTAACTTTTGATGAAAAGAAGTTTCAAACTGTTCTAGAAGCCAATTTTGATGATGTAGTAACTCTTATGGCAGGAGATGGAGAAACAAAAGGTATTATGCCCGCAGTTATTACTGCGGTTAACTCCATCTCAAGTACTGGAGGAGGAGTTCTAAGCAACCAACTCCAAAACTTCAACAGCCAGATTAGAAGCATCGACAAAAATATTAATACGAAGGAAAAACAGGTCGAAAGACGAGCTGAAGCTCTAAAAAACCAACTTGCAGCAGCACAAAGTGCTCTTAACTCGATGAAAAGCCAATCTAGTCACTTTCAAGGCCCAGCAGGCGGTTAACATAGGTTAACTAATTAGTACTATATCGGAGACTAAACTATGAATCCATCTAACAAAAAAAATGCATATCAAAAAACTCTTAAATCTTACAGAAACACCGAGATTCTAACCGCTAACAAAGAGGCCATACTACTTCTGCTCTATGAAGGCGCTGTTCGTTTTTTAAAGCAAGCTATCCAAGCTATTGAAAAGAAAGATATCTCGGAAAAATCACGATTAATTGGAAGGGTTCAAGACATTATCAATGAACTAAAAGCTACACTTAATCATAAAGAGGGGGGTGAGCTACCCGCTTCTCTTGAGTCTCTTTACAACTTTATTACCGATAGACTTATTTCCGCTAATCAAGACAATAGCGTAGAGAAATTAAATGAGGCATTGGGAATTATTGTGACTTTACAAGAGGCATGGCAACAGGCCGTATCTTCAGTAAAAAATGAAAATAAAGTTTCAGAAACACGCTAAGGGAGAAAATCATGGAAGAGATCATTCAATATTTAGAAATGAAGAATAAGTACTATGCGAAGTTTTTTTCCATTAGTACAAAATTCCTTGAGGAGACCAATAATGATCATTGGGATAACTTAAATTTCTTTGTGGAAAACAGAGAACGATTACTTAATATCATTCGTTCTCTTGATCAAAAAATTGCTAGAGCCTTTAAAGAATCGGCAACTACCGAAGAGGAAATGAATAGCTACCGAAAGACCCTAAAAGGCCTTTTCGATCATAAGAAGCATCTTGGCGATCAAATCATTGCAATTGATCTTCAATTGATTTCAAAAATTGACGCCATGAAAACTCAAACGATTAAAAAGCTAAAATCCACCCTTAAAACCCATCATCACATTGATAGCTTTGAACGCTCTTCACAGTCTAAAAAACGTCGAGTTAAAGACGCGTAGCATTTATTTGGGTTTTTAACCTTTATAAAAGTCAAAACTTTGTCGCTTTGTTTGGGCTTTGACGTAATTTAATAGCCCAAACATTTCCAAGTACTAATCACCACTCATTTCTTTAAAATTCAGTCATGGCATAGCCCTTGCTCTTAGATGGGAATTGCCATGGCTAAAGAAATCACAACCGAAATAAAACAGTCCCCCTTTTTCAATGTACTCTCAGATGCTGAAAGTATTCAGGTGAGAGAGGTTGTTCCCTCGACTCAACCCACAATTATTGCTTCCGTAGAGGAAGCTATTAAAAATTTTGAACAGGTTAACTCCCCCCAAGAAACCCGAAGCTTTTTGGTAACGATAAAAAAGTCACCCGCTCAAAGTACTCCAATAAAATCTTCGTTAAATGAAATTACTAATGAGCTTCTTTCAGTTCTAAATAAGGCAGACCTTCTTCTGAAAAATGAGGACTATCTACTTGCCAGAAATCTTTATTCTTATGCTTTAAAGAAAGAGATTAAAAATCCTGCAGCATTAAAGGGGCTAGGAATATGTCTATTTAGTTTAGGAGATACTACCGCTGCAAAAAAATGTTTTAACGCACTCATAGAAGTTCATTCTTATCTTGAGGGTCATGCACTTCTAGGAATTTGCCTAGTCAAAGAAAACAATGATCTTAATGCCTATGATGCCTTCTGCAAAATTAAAGATTTCACAAAAATGCCTGCCGATCTTAGATTCAACTTTCACAAAGAGTTTGGTAACTGTTTGACCAGATTAGAGAGATTTAATGAAGCCTCTGAGAGCTATCATCAGGCCCTTTCCCTCAACCCAAGATCTCATATTATCCTCATTAATCTAGGAACACTGGAAATTCAGCGTAAAAGATATGAGAAAGCCACTCGTTACTTCCAGCAGGCGATAGACTTTTGTCACACTGCCGCTAAAGCTTACTGTGGAATCGGTATTGTGGCACAACTGACTGGGGAAAATGATATTGCGGAACTCTATTTCCAAAAAGCACTGGATATAGACAACTTAAATTCTGTAGCTCTACATCAGCTCTATGCCTTGTCAGATAGCGATTCTGATTGGCGTTCATTAAGGCTTCGAATAGTACAGGCGCTAATCAAAGATCCTGCTAATTTGGATAACCGCTTTCTTTTAGCTGCAACTTTATTGAAACAAAATGATTGGTCAGGTTGTGAGAGCGAACTCAATATTATTTTAATGAAAGCACCGAATTACTCCAAAGCAAGACTTTTAAGAGAAGAGCTAAGCCTACATCGTCACCCTCAAGGAGGTAAATTATGATTAAATTACGACTAGATGATTCTGTGTGTGCTTTAACGGAAGATAATGAAAATAAGGTGGCAGATGCCATTACCAAAGTATTAAGTACTATTCCTCCGCATAGAATTGTAACCCGACTTAATGTAAATGGAACTCGATTTTCTTCTCAAACTCAGAGCCAAATTCTAGAAGAGAGTATCGAATCTTCTCACGACATCGAAATACAAACTGCAGATAAGGCCATCTGGGCAGCTACTGGTTATGACATTGCTATTTCCTGCATCGAAAGAGTTCAAAAAAGTATTATTCGATCTGCAGAGCTTTTTCGTGAATCCGATAAGCTCAATGCAAATCGATTGTTCGTTCAATGTATTGAAGGACTAGAGCGTTTTATTGAGGCTATAACTATCACAAAAGTCGCCGTAAATTTAGATTTTTCCAAAACCTCGATCGATGGAATTTCTCTATCACAAATTGAAACCGATCTTCAGCAGATTCTAAAATCGGTATTTACTTTTCAACAAGAGGAAGATTATCAGGGCTTAGCAGATAAAATCGAGTATGAACTCCTTACCAATCTGTCCAATTGGTGCCAAGCTTTAAAGTTTCTCAGATCTCAACAAAATGCTAACGCTTAATACCTGGCCCACTTGGCTGTACCTATTTGCAAAAAAACGGGTCCAGTTTGTCGTGCCGAATTCAATAAAACTCAAGTATTTGAATCGACAAACTGAAAGAGCTGTATCTTAACGAAGGCAAAGATTTACCTTTAAGAAGTCTTTACCCATGTAGCTCGCGAATGAATAATTGAAATCTAAAAGACTAGTAACGCAAGCTAAACCCATCTTTTTTGCAAATAGGTGTAACGTAGTGATCCAGATATTAACGCTTAATACTTACCTAACCAGGTAAGTCACATCTATTCGACTGCCCTCAGGTGGTGTTTCATTAAATATAATCTCTTGGGTTGCACTATCAAAAGTCCAGGTTATCCCTTGAATCTCTTCACCGTTAAGAGAAACCACAACTCTCAAGGTGTTCTCTTGAATTGGAACATCAAGTTTAAAACGTCTTGGTAACTCATTGACTCTTAAACCATTCAGGCTAATTTTTTCAGAGAAGGCTCCACAAATTCCTGCGTTATCCCCTTTTAATATGGAAGCTAGTTGAAAGAAGCGATCTTGGAAATTTGATCTATCAATATCCGCATTATATAAAGTTACACATCGAGTGCTCGTATCGATGATTTGACCTGATATCAGTTTTTCATAATTAATAGAGTAAACTCTTAGTAAGTCTGGATTGTTATCCTTCAAAGAAAGGAATTTTCTAGCATAATAAGTAACCGCTGATTCAGAGGTTGGAACTGCAGAATGGTCATCTGAATCAGATAAGAAAACAAGAACTAAAGGCACATTAGCTCTCGGCTTAAATCCAGAACTTAAAGCGAGCGTCGCAGCTTCAAATGCTTTATTTAAACCGCTTGTTCTACCGTTAAAAGCAACTTGTGTTAATAATGAAGAGAACAGAGACACTCTTTGGTTTAAAGTTCCCATGCTTTTCTTTAGAATAATAGGACTAGAGACTGGGTGAAGTCTTCCTTGGGCAATCAGCATATCAGCCGTAATAAACCCCATTTGATAGCTCGATGTCGAACCATCTAATCTTACAAAAAACTTTTTAGCCTCTTCAATAATATTGGCTCTACCAGAAGCATTATAAAATTGAGAACGATCATCCAAGACCCACAAAATATCCAGTAATGGGGGGTTATAATCTTGAGTAAAACTGATAGAGGAGTTCTGTTGTAATAGTTGGGTCTTATCAGCACAGGCCGATAATCCTAACAACACAACTCCAATGAAACTAATAAACACAGAAATTCGAGTCGTTTTTAATAGTCTTTGCATAAATTCTCTTTAAGTCACTTGCTCAAGGCAAGGCCCACTCTCTCAGCGCGCGATATTTGCAAGCTCAAAGCCAGCTTAATCAGAATAGATAATTAGCTGAAACTACAAGAACACTCTAACGAAGATTGAACTGACTAACTTTAGTCGAGGTGTGCAAGTTAACGACATGGATGACAATTATGGGCTTTGCCTTAGCTCAGACAACCATTGAGTCACTTCAGCCACTTTTTCTTGAGAACGATAGGGATCCCACCCATCTATTAGAAAAGATTCAGGTCTACCTGCCGAAGATAAAAATCTTTCAAAATATTGAATTGCAACCCCTGAATTCTGGGAGCTCATCATAGTTCGCCCCAAACCGTACCAAACAATAGGATGGGGCGGACTGTGTTTAAAGGCTTCATTAATCTGCAAGAGAAGAGATCCTCCCTCTTTATTTTGACCCTTCTCAATCAGAGCCATTGCAGAGGCGATTTTTTGTCTAGGAGAAATGTGCGCCTTAACTTGCAGTTCAAACCAATGTAAGACCTCAGAATAATCTTTAAAGTAGTATTGGCTTTCTAATAGATTTTCGGTCCAGCTTTTACTCACTTGAGCTACTTCTTTAGTAGACTTTAGAGTTTCATAAAACTTACTAAAAAGACCTAACTGTTTTTCACATTTTGCCTTAGCTTCTAAAATCCGCAAATTACCCTTTTCGAAATTATTAGCTTGATTCAATACAACTAAGGCTTGAGAAAAATCCTGGAGTTTAATTTTGGCAAGAGATTGAAAGTAAAAGCTCTGAGAATCATCCCTGACAAAACGATTCTGCATTTCATTCAGTTGTTGATAAAGCCTTCTGTAATTAGATGGAGAAATTACATGTTGATGTTTATTAAGAAAATCGAGAATCGTTTTTTGAGCGGCTTCATGCCCTTCAAGAAGAAGTTCAAGTTCTGACACCTTCAGTACAGCTTCAACCGAATGGGGCTGACTCTTATAGACCTCTCTCCAAAGTGCTAAGGCCTGATTAAAATCATACTTGGAATAATAGTATTCGGCAGCAATAGATAAGGATGGGGTTACTCTAGCTACTGAGGCAAAAACCTCAAAGCTTAAAAAGACCCCTACCAACCCAATAAATAATTGCACTTCCTAACAGCTCCCCCTTTAGACATCTAAAACTTCAAACTCACCGTAGTTCTAAAGCCAAAAACGGTATAGGTTGTATCCATTGCCATGGCGGAAAGAACACCCTTTCCAGGAAATAAAACCCCTACGTTAACACCTAGATCAAAGTTCTTATAAACACTGTAGTCGGTGCCCAAATCAATTTCAGTTCCTAAGGTACGATTCTCACCGGTTTGTACTGAGGCCTTCTGAGCATAAACCACCTCAAGCCCTGAGGCCAATGAAGGGGACCAATCGATTCTTAGCCCCGGTCTAAAGAAATAGACCCCTGAGAAGGCATCTTCATTTCCGTAAACCACCATACTGCCATTGCCCACTTTTCCAGGCGAAGCACTTACACTAGCGTATTTCCCCAAAAGCTCTCGACCTAAAATAAAACCGGCCCGACGATTAGGATGAAGCGATACAAATCCTGTCAGCTCTTCATTATTTAGATTGGAATCACCACTCGCATACAAGAACTCTATAAAGCCTTTTACTTTGTGATATTCGTAGGTCGCGTTTAATGTAGCCGCTACAGCATTAAGATTAGCGTTCTTACTAAGGGCATTTTTGTAATTATTGGCCTCTCCGGTCATCCAGTTGACCTCGCCCCCTAAGGTGAAATAGCTCACCGTTTTTCTTAAGTAGATATCGACCACGTTATTATTGAGTGGATATGGGGTGTGTAAAGCAAGAGGACTATTCGATGGATAGCTATTAGGATTCCCATTTTCTAACTCAGCCCCTTGAGAGTTGGATCGAGTCTGCTTTTCGTAAATGAGCCCCCCCTCAACATCGGCCTCTGGATTGTCGTATTGAAGATAGAAGGTAAAAAAATCGGCGTCATTTTTATGACCCCAGACCGATTTTTTACGGGGTTTAGAGTAGGCCAAAGCACCCACAATATGACCCAAATGGAGTCGATACTCTAGTCTATCTAAAGTGGTTCCAAAATCATCCCAAATTCCACCGGAATCCCAGAGAAGTCCATAGCCCCAAGAGAAAGGCATACGACCTAAACGAACCACTCCGAAATCGGAGCTCCACTCAAGCCATGCTCGATTAAGAACAAGCGCAGTCGTTGCGGTATCCCCGTAAACAAAACCACCCATCCCGGTACCAAGAGGTGTGGTCATTGGAGGTGTAATACTGGGCGACTCAAGCAGTGACCACTGAGATCTCACACTGAAATGATCATCCACAATAAAATTGGGATCTACTAAGAATCTACCGCGGATAACCTGTTTCTTGGAAAAGTCTCCTCCATCGCCCTGGCTTAGATTGGTAAAGTAGTTCCCCTCTGTTCTGAAATTCCCACCAAAGTTAACGGAAACAGAAAAAGCTTGAAGAGAAAAAATAAAACCCAAGCTACAGAGTTTAAGGATTAAATGATTCACGGGCCGATTGTTCATGTGCTTATTTACCTTTTTTATTCAGCTGTTAGTAATACGAAACATCAAAACGATTTAAGATAACTTTATCCCCCTCGTTTTTGCAATTCTTCTTCTAAATATTTCTGATAAAGCGTATCCCACTGAGGGCTTTTTTCGACTGGAGCATTTTTTTGAGACAAGATCCTCTGCCTAACTGCGTCAGCAGCCCCTTTTAAATGGCCTAGATGCAGGTTGGAAATCTTGTGAGCTTCACGAATCGCCGATTCTTTATTCGGAAAAGTGACCAACCCCTCTTTTTCCAATCCATTCATTATTAAATGAACAATATGGCTCATTTTTTCATCTGAAATCATAGAGTCACCTTACACAATTACATTCTTTTCTTTGATAAGCTGTTTTTTGATCATCTCAAACATCTTTTCCCGATCAATTTGATCCCCTTTAACCCCAAGTTTTCTCAAATTTTCAGCTAAAATTCGTTCAGCTTGTAGATTAATGTCACCTTCAACCTTCAGCTCCTTAATAAAAATTTCCTGCATCCGATTTAATATTTCGGAATCGCTTTTCTTGGGGGTGATTAACTGCTTTGAACGAAGTCCCACCCATAGTTTTTGACAAAGTAATTTAACTTGAGATTCTTTAAGTCGCATCGGCGTTAGAGTAACCAAGGCTCTTTGCCCTTGCAATCAGGAATTATTGGATTTACTTAAAATAACAGTGCGTTATTGTTTAACTATAAAACAGAAATTGAACTTTTATCTAGTTGCCCTTGCAGTGGCAGCCCGAGTAGTTTGAAATTTAATCATGAAAAAATTTTTGGGAACTTTTTCGATGTTATCGCCCAAAGCGCTGGTGGGGGGAATCTCGGCCCTTCTCCTAATTCTCTTGCTAGGCGCGAGTATGGGATACAGCTTTGTTAAACAAACGATTGATCAACGCTTTGAACAACTTTTTTCCTCCAAATCATCTCAATTTCTAGCTCCCCTACCTGCCCTTCATTTAAAAGAGCGGTTTTTAAAGGAACAGCTTCAAACTTTGCTCGAATACTCAGGCTTTCAGGAAAAAAAAGGGGGGGAGGATTTACTTCTCAATGAATTTACTTGGGTAGTCTCTTCTGAAGAAACTAAACTCAGCCTTTTGCGAGCCGAAAGTGTCTATCCCAACGGAGCTCTTCCCCGAATCACGGCGACTTTAAAATTCGATATAGAAGGGGCAGAACTTAAGATCAAAGAAATCTTTTTAGAGGACTCTCGTGAATCGGTTGAAACCTTTGAACTTCCCCCAAAAAGAATCAGCTCGTTCTATGCGGGTAGGCTCCGTACTCAAACCCCAGTAGCCCTGTCGGATATTCCCGTTAACATGAGACATGCTGTGATGGCTATCGAGGATGTTAACTTTCTTGAACATGGAGGCATTAGTTTCAGAAGCACTTTGAGAGCCTTATATAAAGATCTCCGCGCAAGAAGATTTGTTGAAGGTGGAAGCACAATCACCCAACAACTTATGAAGAATCTCTTTTTCTCTAGGGAAAAAGCCGTCTCTCGGAAAATTAAAGAGGCTCTGTATGCTTTTATCACTGAGTCCACGCACTCTAAAGAATCTATTCTTGAAGCCTATCTAAATGAGGTTTATCTCGGTCAGTGGAGCACCCATGAAATTCATGGAGTCTCCGAGGCCGCAAGATTTTATTTTAACCGTTCTATTTTTGATCTCTCCCTTTCCCAAAGCGCAACATTAGCCGCTATTATTCAAGCGCCTAATACTCATGATCCTCGTCGACAGCCAGCCAACACTCTTAAGCGAAGAAACTTGGTATTAAAAAAAATGGTGGGGGCTAATTTTATTCTTCCTGGAGAATACGAAATGGCTATTGCGGAGTCCTTAGGTGTCACCCCCGGAGAAAAAAATCTGCAAGATACTGGGTACTTTATGGATCTTGTTCTCTCTCAACTTCCTGAGGATTTAAAACAAAAACTGGACACAGAGGCTCTAACTATCTACACCACGCTTAATCCGTATTTACAACTCCAAGCCTCTCAGACACTCAAAGATCATTTGGCCCAAATGAAAAAAGCTTATGCAAGCATTGCCAAAAAGGCTGAAAAAGGGATTCAACTTCAGAGTGCATTTATCTCTGTAGATGTTCCCACAGGAAGGGTTCTAGCTCTTCAAGGGGGAAGCAGTTATCAAAAAACCCAATTTAATCGAATTTTGCAGGGAAAAAGACAACCCGGCTCTTTATTTAAACCCTATGTTTTTTTAGCCGCCTTCGACAAATCAGATTTTTCACCTCCCTTTACAGCTCTAACGGAACTTGATGGAAGCCCCTTCGAATGGACCTATGAGGGTAAGCAGAGTTGGAAACCTAAAAACTATGATAAAGATTCACCAGAAAAGGTCACTGCAAAAGAGGCTCTTGAAAACAGCATCAATATTCCCACCGCACGACTAGCTCAAACAGTAGGGCTAGATCCCATTATTGATCTCATAAAGCGCTCAGGTATTAAATCTGATATTGCAAAGATCCCTTCGGTTTGTCTTGGAAGTACTGAGGTCACCCCCTTCGAATTAGCAGAAAGTTATGCAACTCTCGCAAATCTTGGCAAAGGTCATAATCTTAGTGGAATTATTAAAGTGGTAGACGAATCGGGGCAAATTCTTTTGGAACCCAATCCTCCCGAAGAAGAGAGATTGCCGGCCGCCTCCTCTTACTTAACGATTCAACTCTTAAAAGGGGTTCTCACTCAAGGAACCGGCAAAGCAGCCGCTCTAAGAGGACTTAAGATAGTAAATATGGCAGGAAAGACCGGAACCACTAACGATTACAAAGATGCTTGGTTTGTAGGTTTTACGCCCAAGCTTCTAACTTTAATTTGGGTAGGCTATGACGAAGAGGAAAAGGTCGGTTTAACCGGAAGCGCTGCGGCTCTGCCCATGTGGATTGATTTTATGAAACAGGCAACCCCTTTTTATGATGACGAAGATTTTAAAATACCTGATGGCATCTTAGAGTTTCGAGTAAATCCAAAATAAAAAAAAGGTGCCGGTCTATCAACCGACACCTTTTGGAAATTAAACTCTTTATGATTTTAAATGGCTTTAAAAGGATAAGCGATTCCGAAAACAATTTCACTGTTGCTGTTCATTACAGCTAAACCTAACTCAGTAAAAAGACGAAGCCCTTGCATTTCCTTAATTTCAAAAAGAGTTCCCACGTTGGTTCGAAGTGAGAAACCGTTATCCGCTTGGCCTAAGCGAAAAGAAGGAGTTGCTTGTAAACTTGCATAGGGAGTGATCTTACCCCAGTTCTGAGGAATCATTTTACTAATAGTAGGAACAATTCTGAGAGCTAAATAATTCGACTCAACAACGCGATTCATATAAAGCCCACCTAAAACTGAAAAGGCAGGTTGAGAATCTACATCAGGAGCAATGTACCAGGTTCCGTTAACCCCAAAGTTAAACCCAACCTCTCCAGCTCCGAATCCAAATCCAGCTCCAAAATCTTCGTTGGCTTGATAACGTAATTCAGAAGTTAAATAAGCTCCACCTGGGTTTAATGTATAGGCAGGACTTAAAGCCACTTCATAAGTGTTATTAGGTAAACCTTCAGAAATTCGAGCTAGTCCGCCAGGAATATCGGCAGCAAAAGTGAATGCACTTAAAGTGATAGCAGCAACCCAAAGTAACTGTCGCATGTTTTTATCTCCTATTAAAAAATGACTTCTGATAATTGGAGACACTACCCGCGTCTTAGTTATTCCGCAACACGTGTGATTTTCGCACCAAGTCGACGCAGTTTTTCGTCAAGCCTTTGATAGCCTCGATCGAGATGATAAATACGACTAACACGAGTGGTTCCTTTTGAAATCAATCCCGCAAGAACCAAACAAGCACTAGCTCTTAAATCGGTAGCCATAATAGGGGCACCCTGAAATCCCACAGGGCCCTCAACCGTTGCCACATTGCCATTAACTTCGATTTTTGCTCCTAGCCGCTGTAATTCGGCCACATGCATAAAACGATTTTCAAAAATGCTTTCCACAATCGTAGATCTTCCTTCAGCTAGACACAATAAAGTTAGAATCTGAGCCTGCATATCGGTAGGAAATCCCGGATAAGGGGCCGTTTCTATATGTAAGGGCAAATATTTATCTGCAGGAATTACTTTTAAAGTTGTTCCCTGATTTAACTCCTCAATCTTAGCCCCCATTTGTCGAAAGGCCGCCAACACACTGGTCATTTGGGAAGCATCACAATGATTTAACTCCAAAGGGCTTCGGGTTGCTAAAGCAATTGAAACCCAAGTCCCCGCCTCAATACGATCAGCTGGAATCCTTACCGGGGTTTCTGGAATTTTTAATGGAGAACCTTGGATAGTGATCGTATGAGTTCCTAAACCTGATATCTTAGCGCCACAACTTTTAAGAAATTCACCTAAAGCCACAACCTCCGGTTCACAAGCCGCGTTCTGTAAAATCGTTGTTCCCTCAGCCATCACGCCGGCATATAGCAAATTCTCAGTTCCTGTCACAGTAACTTCAGGAAACAAAATCTCAGCCCCCACAAGTTTATTTTTTACACTGGCGTGAATATATCCCTCTTCAACCTCAACAGTGACGCCTAACCTTCTCAGAGCTTCAATATGATAGTTAACAGGTCTAGCTCCAATAGCGCATCCCCCAGGGAGACTCACTTTAGCATCCCCATATTTGGCGATTAAAGGGCCCAATGCCAAAATTCCCGCCCTCATTTTTTTAACCTGCTCGTAAGGGGCTACTTTTTTAGAGATCTGGGGAAGAATAGAAACTCTTCCTTTCTCTTTATCCCATTCGGTATCGCAACCCATCACCTCTAAAAGTTGAAGAGTTGTTTCAATATCCCAAAGTCTTGGAATATTTTCATAGGTCACTTTCTCATCAAATAAAATTGAAGCAAAAAGAAGCGGAAGAGCAGAGTTCTTAGAGCCACTGATATCCACTTTTCCAGAAAGTTTTGAGGGCCCTTCGATGATTAACGCATCCATTATTTGATCCCTTTCGCTATTCTCGGTAAACCTGCATAGTCTTTTAAAACCTCAGCCGATTTAAATCCAGCTTGTTTCAGAATTTCTATAATTTTAAGCTCCTGATCACTTCCAATTTCAGTAAGAAAAAGTCCCTGTGGATTCAAAAATTGAAAACTAGCTGCAACTAAATGCTTTAAGATCTCCGTTCCCTCTTCCCCACCTACTAGAGCCAATTTGGGCTCACTTTTAACCTCACGACTTAATTTCTCAACTTGAGACGCCGCTATGTAGGGGGGATTTGAAACAATAACATCAAAAGGGGCCCACTCTTTTGATAGATCAAAAAAATTTCCCTCGTGAATGAGATACTTTGTATCTAAAGGAAGTAATTCCCCTACATTTTTTCCTAAATAGGGAATGGATTGAGGGTTTATCTCAAAACCATGCCACTCCCAATCGGGGCGTTCTAACAAAGCTGAAATCCCAATATTTCCGGAACCCGCACCTAACTCCCCAACTTTAATTTTAGCTGGGCCTCGACACTTTAAAAGCTCTTCAACCAAATGTTCGGTCTCTTTTCGAGGAATTAAAACTCCTGGCCCCACTTCAAATCGTGAATGCCAAAACCACTCATATCCCACTAAATACTGAAATGGCTCACCTTTAAGTCGTCGTTCAAGAAAATCACTAGCCAATTTAATTTCAGTTTCACTAAGAGGCTCTTGCCATCGACTATAAAAATGAAGTGAATCCAAAGAAATGGCAGCTCCTAAAATCTGTTTCATATGAAGCATCGGATCGGCACACTCGATCCCAGATTCTTCAATTTTCTTTTTTCCTAATGTGACAAAAGATTCTAAAGTCATGAAGCTGTTTGTTTTTTAAGCGCTTCCGCTTCGTAATAGGCTACCAATTGATTGATCATAGGATCTATATCCCCTGCAACAAACGAGTCAATCTGATGAAGAGTCACACCAATTCGATGGTCTGTAACACGGCCTTGAGGGTAATTGTAGGTTCTAATTTTCTCACTGCGCTCGCCACTTCCGACCTGAGAAAGTCGGTCTGCTGCAATTTTTGCATGCTGCTCCCCTTGCTTCATATCCAACAATCTGGTCTTTAAAACCTTGAGAGCTTTAGATTTATTTTTATGTTGTGATTTTTCATCGCGACAAACAACCACGATTCCGGAAGGAATGTGAGTCACACGAACTGCAGAATCGGTCGTATTTACGCTCTGTCCTCCGGGGCCAGAACTTCGAAATACATCAATTCTCAATTCATTAGGATCGATATTAACTTCCACATCTTCTGCTTCGGGCATGATAGCTACAGTTACGGTGCTCGTATGAATTCTTCCTTGAGTTTCTGTTTTAGGAACTCTCTGAACTCGGTGAACTCCGCTTTCATATTTTAAAACGCTATAAACTTTATCACCACGGATCATCAAAATGATCTCTTTATAGCCTCCCACATCGTTAGGAGTGATCTCCATAACTTCAACATTCCAAGCTTTGCGTTCAGAGTACTTGGCATACATCTTAAAAAGATCGCCCGCAAAAATTCCAGCCTCATCTCCGCCCGCAGCAGGTCGGATCTCAAGCATGATATTTTTGTCGTCATTAGGATCTTTGGGAAGGAGAAGAATTTTTAAGCGTTTCTCTAATTGTGCCAACCGACCTTCAAGATGATGATTCTCTTCAAGCGCCATATCTTTTAACTCGCCTGAATCCTCTCGAATCAAAGCTTCGTTCGCGGCAAAATCTTCGCGCATCTTTCGATACTCGCGATAAGTTTGAACTAAAGGCTGTAAATCGCTGTGCTCTTTACTGAGTTTTTGGAAAATATTTTGATTGGAAACAACGTCAGGAGAGGTCAAGCGTACTTCGATATCCTGAAAGTGCGCTTCGACTTCGTCTAATTTATGAAACATTTAATTGATACAAGTGAATTAAGAAGAACGCTTGTTACCGTATTTTTTCATGAAGCGCTCAACACGTCCTTCAGTATCGATAAGTTTTTGTTTTCCGGTAAACAGTGGATGACAGCTTGAACAAATCTCAACACGAATATCTTTTTTAGTCGATCGAGTTTGGATTTCAGCACCACAAACACATCGAATTGTAGTGGCAACATATTCTGGATGAATTTCAGATTTCATGGACTTCTTTACTCCTATATCACTTCTCTAAAATCGAAGTATCGCAATTTGGCATAAGTCTCAAGAAGTTGCAAGGGGTAAAGGCTGAACCTTGTATCTGGGTGTCATTCGATAAACCTCCCCCTCCAATCCATTAATACTTATAATTTCAGTGACTTGCCTAACTCCGCCCCGTTTTTCCAAATAAATAACCCCTTGAATCGCAGCCCCAATCCACTCCTTCACGGTTCTCATCGGCAAAGAGATTCCTGCCATCATGGCGAGTCCCTCCAACCGTCGAAGAGCATCCAAGGCACTATTGGCATGAATAGTTCCCAAAGATCCTCTATGGCCCGTATTCATCGCATGAAGCATATCAAAGGCTTCAGCCCCGCGACATTCCCCCAAAATAAGTCGATCAGGCCTCATTCTTAATGAATTTTTAACAAGTGCCTGAAGAGTCACCTCCCCCCTTCCTTCGGGGCTTGGGGCACGCGCCTCCAAATGAACGACATGGGGATGATTAACCTGGATTTCAGTGGTCTCTTCAATAATGGCGATTCTATCCAGACGCGAAATACAATTTAAAAGACACGAAAGAAGAGATGTTTTTCCAGCTCCCGTTCCTCCAGCAATCAAGAGATTAGCCCCTCTTAGAGTTTCTTTTTCTAGAAATTCCGCCATGGTAGGAGGGCCAAAATCCAACAAACTCAGTGGATTTTGAAGCCTTCGTTTTCTAATGCTGATCAAGGGGCCTTCGACCGCTATAGGAGGCAAAATAATATGAAATCGGCTTCCGTCGGTAAGTCGCCCATCTAAATAAGGTTGAGCCGCATCTACCCTTTTTCCTAGAGGTAAAATCATCCGCTCAATAAGCTCCTGTAAACTCTCTTTGTTGTCGAAGGGATTGGGAACGGAGGAAAGAACACCTCTTTTCTCTATAAACAATTGTTCTGTTCCATTAATGAGAATATCGGTGATCTCTTCCTCAAGAAAAAACGGAACAAGTGCGGCCGATCTTCCTACTAACTGTTTTTGTAAAAATTCCAATGGGCTCATAACTTTTTCACTTATATTTTTCAGCTCGGGTTTTAAAACTTTGTCGAGCATCTTTTTCACGGGATTTGGTAGACATTGAAAATGTTACAGCCATCAACAGTTCAGTTCTTTCTAATCCATCGGAAGATTTAGTAAAAAATAGAGGCCCTATCAAAGGAATTGAACTTAATATTGGGATTCCCTCTTTTTCTTTTTTGCTATTTTGCTTAACTAGCCCCGATAAAATAACAGTTTCACCATCCAATGAATTCATCTTTGTTTTAATGCTTCGATGATTGAGAGCGGGAATTCCATCAATATTTTGAGATGAAATAAGTTCTGAAACTTCTAGACTTACGTCCGAGCTTATATGAATTTTATCTACGCTTTGAGGAAGGACTTTAGCTGTGAGTCCATACCCTTTCCATTCAATATGGCGATAGGCTTTACCATAATTTTCAACACTTGTAGCAACAGGAAATTCTCCTCCCGAATGAAAAACCGCCTCTTCACCCAATCGCACGTAGAGCTCAGGATGGGCCACAACCTTCGCCCATCCTTCTCGAACCAAATGATGAAGCCACCCCTGGGCGGTTCCCAATGAAAACTCATAATTCAATCCCGTTATAGCTGCATTGCTAATTAAGTTAGCGACTCCTGAGAATTGAATCGACTCAGGCCAACGAAATCCACTTATCTGGCTAAAGGCCTCATCAAGCTCTAAAAACTCCAGAGAAATCTTAACAACATTCCTATCTTGATCGGTTGAAGTTATTTCAGCCTCAGAAGCAATAACTCTTACTTCGTAACGAAACTCATTCCCTTTTTCATTCCAAGCTCTCACAGTGCTATTGCCACGAGATTTACCAATCAGAAGAAGTTCTGAGTTTGATACAGCTTGTGCTTTAACAATTTTACTATTTCCAACAGCAACTCGACTTAACTGAGGAATTTTTAGAGTCCGACTGGAACTCACTCCCATTCTTATGATGCGATCAGGTTTATCTGACTCCGCATAAAGAGAGAATTCAGAAAAACTACCTACGACAACACCCACCCATAATATAAATGTACGCATAGAGAGTGCGCACAAGCAATCTTAAAGCCAAAGAGGCCAGCTCAGGTGAGCTGGCCTCAGTTTCTGGCTTGGGGGGTTTTATGGTCTTTTGGAACCATATCGAGAACTCATTTAGTTTTTGATTACAATCCCTGAATTCCTAAATTGTGTTGTTGGTTCTGATTTCTTAGCCAGTTACGATTATCCGAGCGATTGGCAACATTAATATACTCAGAGATAAGATTGCCTCCAGAATAACCTCCTGCATGGGTGACTCCTACAATCAACAACTCACCGTTAACTTCCGCAAAAGCCGGGCCGCCTGAGTCTCCAAAACAGCTTCCAGCTCGATTGCTCGGTCCTAAAATTCCACGTGCATAATTACTTGGAGTTAAGAAGTTAATATAGTCGTTGATAGCAGCGACAACGTTAGTTCCAGTTCTTTTAACGCCAGCACCTCTTCGGGTCTCAAGACTGTTACAACCTAGTCCCACCAAACGAATCGTCTCTCCAGTAGCTATACTATTTCTAAAACCATGAATCTGATGACTTTGCGCTACAGCCTCATCGAAAATAAGAATGGCAATATCATGGGGATCATCAACTAAACCCGAACCCATAATTAATCGATTGTATGTATAATAAGTTCCTTCGCTAGTTACAAAACTATAACGACCTGATTGGGTCACACAGTGAGCTGCTGTAAGAACCGCTTTCTCACTCACAAATGTGCCTGTGCAAATGCCAGCTCCCTCAGGCAGTACCACCATACCTACTCCAGGATAGGCCTGGGTTAACCCAATCATACTTCCAGAGGGATCGGGTAAACTAAGTGTTGAGTTTTTTCTGCCACAGGCTATTAAAGACAGACTTATAAAAATGAGTGCGACAAGTCGCACATATCCACTTACGTACCGTAACATTTTTTAACCCCTTTGCCCTGGTTCCCGCTCACGTACCGCAACTCTAAAACAGAAACCGTATTTTATATTAACGTAGAGATTCAATTTGCAATGAGGAGGCCGACATTTTGATGCTTTTTTAAACCATTGAACTTTCAGACTAAATCTAAGTATGCGCTTAGTCTTCAGTCAGTTGTCATACTCTTTGTCACGAGTCGAACTTTTTGACACCTACAGAACACTTTAGAATTTCTCTTTTTTATTTTAAATAGTTAAACTCACCATTTCTTAGACACCTCCTCTTCTATTTCTTTCAAACTCGGCTAAATAGCAAAAAGTGCGATGTTTTTTTATCAATCTTCACAATTAAATGTTGAACCCTAAGACAGAAAACACAATTAGGATGAAGAGGGATTACAAATCGCAAATTACAGAAATTACAAAAAACGAGTAAACGAACATAATTCCTTCACCTTGATTGTTTAATTAGGACCCGCTGAAAAATGCGTTTTCTAAACACCATCCGTGCTAAAGCATGGCTTGCACTTTTGTTGGGCCGACCTTTCTTCCCTTTTCGAATGCAAACCACTGAAAAATCGTGAAGTGAATAAATTTTCTTTTTTAGGTGCTTTCCTTTTTACAAGGGTAAAGGCCCACTTAAAGGGCCCGAACCAGCTTGTAAACGTGACGAGCTAAAATATCGATTGGTTCCTTGAGCCTCGCTGAATTTGGTTCAAGTAACTCAACGATAGCCTCAGACTCACGAACTGACCCCAAGGCTATCTCGTAAAAACGACGCCTATCAGCCTGACTTTTCTTAGCTGAGCCCTCGCTCAAATTCAAAGCCACACTCGAAGCGGCTCGCAATAGCTGATCCCTAAGATGGCGGGGAGCGCTTTGAGCCACGGCCTCACGGTAGAATAGGACAGCTAATTGGTAACTTCTCAATCGATGTAGCATTTTGGTTTTCCTTTTTAAAAAAATAGTTTTCACCACGGCGGAAACTGTTTTTTTAAAAAGGAAAAATGAAATGCGTCATTTAAAAAGTTACCAATTAGCTGTCCTATTCTACCGTGAGGCCCGGGCTATTAGCCTTCCTCACTATTTAAAGGACCAGCTCAGGCGTGCGGCTCTCAGTATCGCTCTTAATATCAGCGAAGGCACTGGCAAGAGTAGCAAAGCCGACAGACTTAGATTCTGGGAAATTGCAATGGGTTCGATTCGGGAATGTCAGGCTTTACTAGAGGTTGAATCCGAAAGCTTCACGGCACAGTAAAAGGACTTACTCGATCATCTAGCCGCTTCCATCTACAAACTTATCAGAAGCTCCAGGCAATGAATCTCATTGCCGCTTACCACGCTGCCACATCCCTCGTTGCCTCCTGCCTCTTCCCAGCGATTCCGATTTTCCGAAAATCCGAGTTCGGCAAACCGCATTCCGTTTCCCGTTGGCCCGTGCAAAAAATACTCCAGCTAACTTTCAAAATAGCGCAAATCTATGCATGGCTTAAGGCTTTATTATAGCAACGGCGTGCAATTTACGGGGTGTTTTTTAGCGGGCCCTAATTAAATTCTGACCTTGGAATGTGTCGAGCAAGAAGTTGACCGCTATTAACGCTAAAGACCACCTGTCCAGATACTTTATGCTTAGCTTTACTATCAAAAACTGAAACCACATAACCCAGCTGCCCCTTAGATGAATAGGGCGCAGTCCAAATTATAACCGGTTCAGACACAGAGGGGAATCCCAAGTCTGTAGGAATAAAAGATCCCTTCTGGGTTTGTAGAATCTTCTCAATTGTGAGCCACTTTCTACGATCAATCTCAACTTTCTCAATAGGATTATAATTATTAGAGATAATTTTGATCTTTCCAGAGCCCCCTACCTGTAAATCGATATTCAAGCCAACTACTACAATCTCATTTTGAAAAATCTGATACCGCACGCGAGTTCCCAAAGGATTGATAAAAGTCTCCGCAACAAGTTGATGATGCTTTCGAATAGGAAATTGCTCACTGTTTCTCACAATAAATTGATGAGCCAAAGATAAAGCTCGTTCTCTATTTTCTAGGGAATTTGCCTTTGATATAGGTTGCAATGTTCCAGTTGCCACCGCAGATTCTAATGTTCTTATTTTTATGGGGGTTAAATTTTTACTTCGGTTATCAGTTGAACCTATCCCACCTTTTAAAAATAAATAAATTCCTATAAGGGCTAAAGTACTAATACCTATCATGCCCTTTCTAAATTTTAAGGATGTGATTTTCATAAACTCCCCTGAATCACTGTATCGGGTCCGTTATCGATCTTAACTCTTAAAATAATCTTGATTCCCTTATAGTTTCGGTTTGCAGGAATAGTTCCCATAACAGAGTAATCTATAGGAATGGGGCCATTAACTCCTACGGTTACAGTCTTGCCTGAACCCAGATCTCCAAAAGCTTGTTCATAAACAATCGGTGAGAAGTCTCCATTCGGCGATTCCAAAACCAATCTCACATTACGAGCCAACTCAGAGTTTGTATTGGTAATAGTAAAATCTACTGAAAAACTCCGAGTAGACTGTTCATTTGAGTAAGGAGACCAAGAAACTGATCCTTTAAAAAGAAGAGGGTTATCTAAATTTTTAACTTCATTTGAAAATCCCCTGGATTCAAAGGCATTTTGGATCGAACGACTATGAATGCCACAGTTAAGCTCTTCATCCGCATTTAGAAGAGACTCTTTGAGATCGGTAATTGAAGTATCGGTCTTAAGTAATGAAGCCGCAGCAAATATCATTCGATCAGCATAAAAACTGCCTTCCACCTTATTTTCTGAAACTATCTGTTCTCTAATATCCCAAAGAACCCGACTGCACCACTCACCTAATCGATATCTATCCAAATTTTTTCCTGAAGAATCAAAATCAATAACTTCCCTAAAATTCTCAAACTCATCGTTTTTATAGTGAGCGGTTCTTAAAGGCTGTCCGACCGCATACTCCGGAAAGTTTCTAGCTATCCATCGGCCTAAATACCCCCGTCCAGATAGGCTCTCAGCTCCATAATCGGCGAAACACTCGTGAATAGCTCCTCCTTCGGAAAAAACGGCGCCTGCATCACCCGCCTGATCAACGCCTCTGCTTCCTGTTAAACTCTCCAAAAAATAGTGGCCGAACTCATGCCAAAAAATATCTCGATCTTGCCAAGCTGAATGAGCTGTTTCTCCAAATATTTTCAACTCTCTAGGGGCAGAAGAACTAAATGGATTATGATTATAATACGCGTTAACATCGGCAGGGTTATGAGTTGAGCCTTCCGCCTTGACCATGACATAAAAAGGACGACTCTTATCAGTTTGAAAACCCAAGGCCTCTACATAAGACTGAATAGCCGTCAAACTATGATAGGCCATTGTCTCGCCGTAATGGATATCTGAAATTGGAAACAAAAACTCTCCATTAGAATTTGGAGACGCTAATAGCCCTGCACTATCAGTAATTTTATTGATTCGTACTTTTAAAAAACTATTTTCAAGACGGCTCGGCAAAATTAAACCTGGCAGAAAATAGGAATCCAAAAGACTTCCCAGAGCGGAATCCAGAGATTGAAGCCCCACATTTCCTGTTGCATCCAAGGGATTAGGGGTAATTAAATAGGCTTTGGAGTTTGAACTAAAAGCCGCGTTTTGAATTTGAGTAAGGCGATTAACATTAAGCGCCATTCCACCACATTCGGTCACAACTCGCCCACAACTCGTTAAAACCAGAAGAGAAAGGATAAAACCAATCTTTGATGCTATTAACCTCATTGTTGCCATAATCCTTACAGACTTAGGAATGCATGTAAGGTGCCTAGCCTATAGCCTCAAAATCCCCCTTAAAAAACCTCAAAATGGCTAAACTATAAACAATAAGAAGGTACTAAAAGATGACTCTCGAGTTTCCATCTATAGAACCGATCGTTTAGCGGAGTGTTCTCTTATTAATCAGTTCTGTCGATAAGACAGTCACTTTAAGAGCATGGATTCAAGAGTTTTCATAAGAGATCTTCAATGTTATGGTTTATCTGATTTAAGGAGGAATTTTGGAAATCCGAAGTGTAAGAGGAATGAATGATCTTTTTGGAGAAGAGCTCTATCAATGGACTCAAGTAGAAAACCGTATAAAACAAATTTTTGGATCCTTCGGCTACTCTGAAATCAGAACTCCTGTCTTAGAAAAAACGGAAGTTTTCAGTGGAACTGTGGGTAACGAAACTGACATTGTAGAAAAACAAATGTATCAAGTCATCACAGATTCCGAGACCTATGTTTTACGCCCCGAAGGAACAGCCTCTTTCATGCGATCCATTCTAGAGAATAAACTTCATACCTCAGGACAGCCTAGCCGATTTTTCTATTACCTACCTATGTTTCGACACGAACGGCCTCAGAAAGGGCGTCTTAGACAATTTCATCAATTTGGAGCTGAACTTATCAATGATTCCTCACCAGAGGCAGATGCAGAACTAATTACCGTTTTAGATCAGATTTATAAAAGCTTTGAGATCACTGAATATCGGGTAAGAATTAATAGCGTAGGTTGCAATCAATGTCGAGGCGACTACAAAGAAACTTTAAAAAATTTCTTCCGCCCTAAACTTCAACAACTTTGTGAACAATGCCAAAAAAGATTTGAAAGATCGGCGATGCGAATTCTAGATTGCAAGAGAGAGAACTGCCGTGAGACAACCAAAACAGCCCCCCTTATCACTAGCTGCTTGTGTGCCGATTGTAAGGCCCATCATGAGAGAGTTAAAAGCTGTTTAATCCAAGCTCAAGTTAAATTTGAAGAGGATCCTTACATTGTTCGAGGTTTAGATTATTACACACGAACCGCTTTTGAATTCACTTCCGAGCTATTGGGAGCTCAGGATGCTTTAGGGGGCGGAGGACGATACGATGGTCTCTCAGCTCGTTTCGGTGAAGCTCCATTTCCAGCCGTAGGATTTGGGCTTGGAATGGAACGACTGATGATAGTTTTAAAAGAGAAACAAAATCTTCCACAGTTCAATTTCGCCCCCTCATTTTTCTTTGCTCCCATTGGAGAAAAGGCTTTTGAAATACTCTATCCTCTAAGTCTACGACTTAAACGTCAGGGAATTTGGTGTGATATTTCTTACGATAAAACTAAAGGATTGAAGTGGTTTTTAAAGCAAGCTAACCGAGTTAATGCTAACTATTCACTCATGATGGGCGATGAAGAGTTAAAAAATGGCATCGCTCTTTTAAAAGATATGAAACAGGGTTCTCAGGAAGAGATACCTATGGCATCTCTTGAAAATGAATTATTGAGGAGAGTACACCGTGAACCTTAAACGAACCCACTATTGTGGACAATTAAACAACTCTTTAGAAGGCCAAGAGGTAACGCTTTGTGGTTGGGTCGATCGCTGGAGAGATCATGGCGGTGTGATTTTTATCGACCTACGTGACCGAGAGGGAATTTCTCAAATCGTTTTCGATCCGGAAAGTTCCCCTATGGATATAGCAGGAACCCTCAGACAAGAATTTGTCATCGCAGTACGCGGAAAAGTAAGAAAACGCCCCCTAGGCATGGAGAATAAAAACATGTCTACTGGAGAAATCGAAGTTTTGATTTCGCAATTGGAACTTCTTAATAAAGCAATTCAACTGCCTTTCTCTCTACACGACGACAGTCCTAGTGCTGGAGAGGTTGATGAAAGCTTAAGACTAAGCTATCGATATTTAGAACTCAGAAAACAAGGACTGCAAAAGAACCTAAAAATTCGTCATGAGTTTTTAAAATCTGCCCGTGAATTTTATTACCAGAATCATTTTCTGGAAATTGAGACGCCCATTCTTTATAAAAGCACTCCAGAAGGGGCTCGAGACTATTTGGTTCCAAGCCGAGTTCATCCTGGCCTGTTCTATGCCCTTCCCCAATCTCCTCAAACCCTGAAACAACTTTGTATGATTGGCGGAATCGATCGCTATGTTCAGATTGCCCGCTGCTTTAGAGATGAAGATTTAAGGGCTGATCGTCAGCCAGAATTTACACA
>SXGT01572029.1_pt1 | contig 24122 bp, 16 predicted proteins | sample 3176221 | NCBI WGS metagenome assembly SXGT01 (sample SAMN11356862, study PRJNA531348) | freshwater metagenome | isolation source: freshwater sample F1-120 | place: China: Fuxian Lake, Yuxi | collected 2017-12-25
GATGTTCATGAGTTGTTCGCGTTCTGGCGGTGACAAACGGATGCGATACTTAATTGGCATCTACTCCAATTAGACACGCTTATCCAAAGTACAAGCTCAATTTGTTTGACCCATCAACTCACGACTGACGGAGTACTAGACGCGTGCTTCCCTTTGGCGAGGCAAGAAAAAAGCATGGTGCGCGAGTTGAGAGAGTGATGAACGGTCCAACCATGTCTCTGTCAAACATTCGACCATGTTTTTTCGCTTTTGCCGCACCCATCGTGCCGCCATGCTTTGGATGATGAATTTGCTGCCATTTGAAAAACTTCCCGTATTCAGGGAGCGCCGTTTTGTGCCCGCCACCATTGACCCTGGCGTCTGGGATCAGATCGCGCCTCTGTTTGATCAACTGGAAACCGCCGCCGCTGCCTGCCAATCCGTCACAGAATTTGAGCGATGGCTTCTCGATGGAAGCGAATTGAGCGCGGTCCTCGACGAGGAAAGTTCCAGGCGTTACATCGCCATGACGTGCCACACGGACGATGCCGGCGCAGAAAAGGCATATCTGCAATTCCTCGAGGAGATCGAGCCGCGCCTGAAGCCGCGCCAGTTCAAACTCTCAGAGATTTTCTTACAGCATCCATTGCGCTCGCAATTGGATCGGGCGCGCTACGAAGTCCTCGACCGGAGCACAGCTCTGCACCTGGAGCTTTATCGCGAGGAGAACGTCCCGCTCGAAACAGAGGAAGCGAGGCTCGGCCAGCAGTACCAGAAATTGAGCGGCTCCCTGACGGTTCAATTCCGAGGTGAGGAAAAAACCCTGGCGCAGATGGGGCGTTATCTGGAGGAGCCTGAGCGCGCGTTACGGCAGGAAGCATGGGAGCTCGTGGCCAGGCGCCGCCTGCAGGAGGCCGAGAAGTTCGAGGAGATTTTCGCCCACCAACTGAAGCTGCGGGAGCAGATCGCACGCAATGCAGGCTATACGAACTACCGCGATTACGCGTTTCGGTCCCGTGGGCGGTTTGATTACACGCCGGACGATTGCGTGAATTTTCACACTGCCATCGAGCGGGAGATCATGCCCGCGCTCCGTGAGTTGCAGGCTGAACGGAAGCAGCAACTGGGGTTGGATTCGCTTCGGCCCTGGGATCTTGCGGTCGATGTCTTAAACCGGCCACCGCTCCGGCCGTTCGAGGCCGTCGAGGATCTGCTGAAGAGAACCCAGGCGATCTTCGACAAGATCGACGCCTCACTCGCGGAAGGTTTTGGAACGATGCAAACCTTGAAATTGCTGGACCTCGCCAATCGCAAGGGCAAGGCGCCAGGCGGCTACCAGGCGACTCTCGCGGAATCGCGGCTGCCATTCATCTTCATGAACGCGGTGGGGCAGCAGCGTGATGTGGAGACTCTGCTTCACGAAGCGGGGCACGCCTTCCACGCTCTGGCGACCCGCCCGGAGGATCTCTACGCTTATCGCGGCGCTCCGATTGAATTCTGCGAAGTCGCCTCGATGAGCATGGAACTGCTCGGTAATGAACATATCGAGAGCTTCTACCCGGCGACGGACGCGTGCCGGGCTCGGCGCGATCACCTGGAGGGAATCATCGAAATCTTTCCATGGATTGCCACGGTCGATGCGTTTCAACACTGGATTTACACCCATCCGGGCCATTCCAGGAGCGAATGCCAGGCGGCCTGGATCGAGTTGATGGACCGCTTCGGAGGCGACGTGGACTGGAGCGGTTACGGGGAGGCGCGGAGTAATCTCTGGCACCGGCAGCTTCATATTTTCCTTCATCCTTTTTACTACGTCGAATACGGCATCGCGCAGCTAGGGGCTCTTCAGGTGTGGGCCAACTCGCGTCGCGACCGCGCCGGCGCCCTGCGCGCCTATCAGAAGGGACTGGCGCTCGGAGGTTCGCGGCCGTTGCCCGAACTCTTCGAGGCGGCGGGCTGCAAGTTCGACTTCAGCCAGGCGACACTTCAGCCGCTTGTGAAGTTGCTGCGTGTAGAGCTGGCGAAACTGAGTGGCGCATGAAGTGTCTCGGAAGGAATCCAACACGACTGAGCTCATTCAGAAATGCCCGTTGAAATGTCAACACGCTCGAACTAGCTTCCGCCACAATGCTTGGTGATCGATCCTACATGCAAGAGCCCCGGAACCGGTTTGGCACCGCCTCCATCTGCACGATATTGATGGGGACGCTCATCGGAGTTTTCGTCCTTCAATGTTTCAACGATGTTTACCTCAAGAGCCGGGTGATGAATCTGCTGGCGCTCACGCCAGAGGCGATCCGGCACGGATTCGTCTGGCAGTTCCTGACCTTTCAATTTCTCCACGGTCACATTCTTCATCTTCTTTTCAACCTACTCGGAATCTGGTTCTTCGGGCGCTTTGTTGAAAGCGTGCTCGGAGCACAACGATTCTTACTGGCTTACTTTGGCAGCGGCATCCTTGGGGGCCTTCTTCAGGCCTCGTTGATGGTGGCGTTTCCCGCCCATTTCGGCTTGGTCGTGTATGGCGCATCAGCCGGAGTGTCAGGTGTCTTCGCCATCTTCTGCCTGCTGCTTCCCGGGTCGGAGATCCGCCTGAACTTCATCCTTCCCGTGCGCGCCGACGTCCTTCTCTGGATCACTGGCGCAATCGAACTGTTCTTCACGCTCGTCCCATCGAGCCGGGGCGGTGGTGTCGCTCATGCGGCCCATCTGGGCGGATTGTTGGCCGGCCTGGCATTTGTGAAACTAAACTGGCACCAGGATTTTCAGCCGTTGCCCTGGATGGAATTTTTTTCCCGGCTGGGCCGTCGTCCGCGCATCTCAGTCGTGCGTTCACCCGTCAAGGAAAGACCGCGCACAAACTCCAAACCAGCCACCAGCATCAAGCCGTTTGTGAGTGACGATTTTGTAGCCCGTGAAGTGGACCCGATTCTCGACAAGATCGCCGCGCATGGCATTCACAGCCTCACCGAACGCGAACGCGAAATCCTGGAAGCGGCTCGCGCAAAGATGGCAAAGCGGTGAAGAGTGCGGGACCAACGAGTAGGCCGTAACGCGTGCGGATCAGTTGAGCCTTCTCATTTTCACATCTTACGCGTTACTTCTCACGATTTGCTCATCACCTTTTCCTTCTCAACATCCCTGTCCCTTCCTAGATTCATTTCCACATGATTACGCGTTACTCGCGCCCCGAAATGCGGGCCATCTGGACCGACGAAAACAAACTCAAGATCTGGTTGCAGATCGAACTCCTCGCCAGTGAAGCCCTCGTAAAGGAAGGCGTCGTCCCCGCCAGGGATTTCAAGAAGATCAAAGCCGGTTGCGACAAATGGTTCGCCGACCTGCCCGGTCTGGTCGCCCGCCAGCGTGAATTGGAAAAAGTTCTCAACCACGATGTGATCGGCTTCACCACCGCCGTCGCCGAGGCCATCAACGATCAGGCCAGCCGATGGTTTCACTTCGGCCTCACCAGTAGCGACGTGGGCGACACCTGTTACGCCGTGCAGATGATGCAGAGCGCGGACATCCTTATCGCCGACGTGAAAGCAGTGCTGCCCGTCATTGCCCAGCGCGCGAAGGAACACAAGTTCACGCCCTGCATGGGCCGCAGTCACGGCATCCACGGCGAACCCACGACCTTCGGCCTCAAGCTCGCGTTGATGCACGATGAATTCACCCGTGCGCTGCGCCGCTTGGAATCCGTTCGCGATGTCGTTGCCGTCGGCAAGATTTCCGGCGCCGTCGGCACGAGCGCGCACTTGTCACCGCGCGTGGAGGCTTACGTCTGCAAGAAACTCGGCATTCAACCCGCGCCCATTGCCACGCAAGTTGTGCAGCGCGACATCCACGCCGAATTCCAACTCGCGATGGCCCTCGTCGGTGCGAGCATCGAACGTTGGGCCGTGGAGTTCCGTCACCTGCAACGCACCGAAGTGCTCGAAGCCGAAGAGCCGTTCACCAAGGGCCAGAAAGGCAGCAGCGCCATGCCGCACAAGCGCAATCCCATCACCTGGGAACGCCTCACCGGCCTCGCGCGCGTGTTGCGCGGCAACGCGATGGCGTCGCTGGAAAACGTCGCCCTCTGGCACGAGCGCGACATCAGCCACAGCAGCGTCGAGCGCATCATCTTCCCCGATAGCTGCACGCTGCTCGATTACATGTTCGGCCTGCTCACGCGCCTGATGGACGGCATCGTCGTCTATCCCGCGAACATGAAGAAGAACCTCAGCCTCTCGCTCGGCATGTGGAACAGCCAGACCGTGCTGCTCGCGCTCATCAAGAAAGGCCTCACCCGTGAAGCCGCCTACAAACTCTGTCAGGACGCCGCCATGAAAACCTGGGAAGTCAAACACGCCGGCCGCGACGACGCGGACTTCGTAGAAGTGCTCAAAGCTGAACCCGACGTGGCCAAGCACTTCAAGAAGGGCGAACTGGAAGCGCTCTGTTCGCTCGACTTCCACTTCAAGGAAGTGAACAACCGGTTCAAGAAGCTGGGGCTGTGATACCCTGACGAACGAGGAGCAGAAGCCACAATCGTTAGCGCCGTCGCTCACTCACAAGCTGTGCGATGTGCCGCACGTTTCACGAGAATTTGTGGCGAGAGTGGGGCCAGGATTCGGATTCACTGCCGACTGCCTGCCGTCGGCTTTGGATTCAGTTCGATTTGGAAATCCTTGAATCGAACTTCCAATGGTCCGCCTGAATGGAGTTGAAGCGCGACGATGCCTGCTGCCGCCCCTTTCGGGTCATCCAAGTCCACGCAAGGCTTCCCGTTGATGAATGTGCGGACCTTGCTGCCAACCGCCAGAATCTCGTAGCTGTTCCAGTCGTCTTTCCGAACGTGCTCCTCCCCCGACTTTTCCCAGAGCGTGGCGCGTCCGTGTTCTTCGTAAAGTTTCCCCCACCAGCCGGCACCCATGTCCGCCTGGTAACCTCGCACTTCCCCGTCCGGCAGTGGCTCGCTGCGGAACTGAATGCCGCTGTTCTCATTGTTTGGCGTGAGTTTCACTTTGCACGTGAGCCGAAAGTCGCCCAGGACCATCTGGCTCTTGAGAAACTCGTTTTTCTTCAATCCAGTGCTGGAGCGTCCCACGATCTCTCCATTGTCCACCTTCCAAAGCTCTTCGTTGCCATCCCAACCGCTCAGATCCTTGGTGTTGAAAAACAGACTCACCGTGTCTGGAGTCGCCATCAACGGCACCTGCCCTGGGCGGCTCAGATAGTAGATCAAGTCGCGCACTTCCTGGTCCGTAAGCTGCGCGAGCAACCCTTCCGGCATCATTGAAAGTTCGCTCTCGCCGGTCGAAGCAACGTCAGCCCTGGGGAGCACCAGTGTCTCCGTCGCGGTCGCCACGGTCAGGGAATTGCCATCCTGCTTCTTGATCAATCCGCTGATGCTTCGTCCGTCCTTCGTCTCGATCGATGAAGTGCGGTATTCATTTGGAATGACCGCGTTGGGGTCCACAATGTTTTGCAGGATGTAATCAAGGTCGCTCCGGTTGGATCCTGTGATGTCGGGTCCGACGGCTCCGCCTGTTCCGAAGAGTGTATGGCACTGCTGGCAGGTCCGGACGAAGACAACGCGTCCGCGGATGCCGTCGCCCGGCTGTGATCCACCGGCGCGATAAATACGCTTGTACTTTTCGACTTCAGCCACCTTGTCGGCGCTGCTGTCGCGGAATGCCCCATAGACCTTCGTTAACAGCCTCTCAACTTCCGCGTCCTTGAGATTGCGCAACTGTCGGATCAAGTCCGCGGGCAAATCCTTGACGGACACCGCGCCCTTCTCAATCGACGCGAGCAACTGCCGCGCATAAACGGTGCGTGAGCACAAAGTTGTGAGCGCGTCCCGCCGCTCGGAGCCGGCCATCGTCGCGTACTCGCCAAGAATGGCCGCCGCAGTTGCCGCATCATCGTAAGCCGCCAGGCCGCGCAACGCCGCGCCGCGCAGACCTGCATCCTTGAGCAATGCCTGAAGGGTCGGAGCAAGCGAGGAGTCTTTCACGGCGAGCAACGATTCAATTGCTGTCAATCGGGTGGCCAGTTCGGCCGAAGAGTCTTTGACCGTCGAGCGCAGCGCTGTCAGTGCCTTCTCGCTGCCGAACGTGAGCGAAATGGATTGCGCGATCGCCCGCACTTCGGAGTTCGCGCTGGTCGCCAGCTTCGACTCCACGGCATCCCACCCCGCCGGCATCGCGACCTGGCGCCGCCCCTTCAGCGAAGCTGAAATCCCGCGCAGGATGTCGAGCTGGAATTGAGTGTCGTCTGAAGCTGAAAGAACCTGAGTGAGCGACGGTAGAGCATCCGCCGCGTGAAGCCCCGCGGGGCTCAGGTGAAGCATGCCAAGCGCGGCAACCAAAAGGATAAATGTTTGTTTCATGATGAGAAATGTCTGGGCGTCGTCGAACTCTACTTCTGAGCCAGGCTCATCGTCGTCAATCGCCGGGCGATGAACTCACGGATCTTTGGAATCCTGCACTCTTTCAGCAGCGCAACCGCCCGGTCAGGGTCGGCTTCAATGCATGGTTCGAGAGCGTACCAATACATGAGCGGGAGGTTGTGATCAGTGGCGTCCTCGGCGTGGGAGATCAGCGCGGTTATAATTTCCCACCGATGTTCCGGACGCATCCGTTGCAGGGCGGAAGCCAATGAAAGCCGCACGACCGGGGAGGTGTCGTTGCGAGCCATTTCTGAGAATGCTTTGCGCAGTCTTTCCCAGTAGGCACTGTCGTTTTCGACTTTTCCATCAGGGCCTGGCAAACCGTTGAACCGGCTTGGGAGCTCCTCGGACACGCATTGAATAACCCACGAGCGGACGATTGCGTCATCATTGCGGAGAAATCTTCCAACGTTGGCGAGGCTTCCGACGGCATCCAGAACATGGAGCGTCCAGATAGCCCGGACTTTTGTTGCGCTGTCGTGGCTGCCTTGGATTTTTGCCATCAGCTTTTCCGCAAACAACCCGTGAAACGCCTGAACTTTCTGGCTCTGTTGGCGGTCTCGTTCAAACGCGGCTAAGAGCGCCGCCGCTCGCTCACGCAGGAGCCTCCGCGCCATTCTGCTCATCCATTCGTTCTTCGACACGGCCAGCGCAAGCAGCTCTTCATCACTCTTCTTTCCGAGATCCACCTTCGTCACGGGCTGGTTCTTATGGACGATCTTGAAGATGCGGCCGTTGACACGGTCATGGCCGTCCTCGCGATTGTGATGGCATTGGTTCTTGTCGTACCAGTCGATGAGATAGACCGATCCATCCTGGTCATAGCGCATGTTCAACACCTGCGACCACGTGTCATTGAAGTTCACAAAATCAGGCCCATGTTTGCCCACGTATCCGGAGCGCTTGCGTTCGAGGATGTCCGTGTTCAGGCGCTGGCCGTGAATGTTATTCATGAACGCCTTGTTCCGGTACTCCGCCGGCCAGCTATCACCGAGGTACATCATCAATCCGGCATGCGCGTGGCCGCCCCCCGCGGTGTCACTGCGTCCATTCGCGGCGTGTGGGCCTCGATCACCAGCGTAATGGACATGGTCGCCGTGCGTCTTGATGTCCTCGTAGATGAACGGGTTGATGTGCCGTTGACGGGAGTCCGCATGATACTTCTCGTGGGCGCGTGTCTCGGCGAGGTTGATGTTGAAATGTTGTCCGCCCTGCCGTTCGTATCGACCGCCTTGAATCATGTGCCAGAAGTGCGGAATGACACAGGCCTCAATGATGCACTGTCCATGCTCGTCGAAATCGACTCCCCAAGGATTGCTCGTGCCTTCGGCGAACACCTCGAATTCGTGTTTGGTGGGATGGTAACGCCACACACCGGCATCCATGCGCTGACGATCCTGGGCGGGCGTGCCGGGTTTGCCAACGAACGACGGACAAAACACACCGTGGCATCCGTAGAGCCATCCATCCGGTCCCCAGATGAACGTGTTTAGCGTTTCATGTGTGTCAGCTTTGTAGTCCCAGCCATCGAGGAGAATCTTAGGGTCGCCTGCTGGCTTCGGTGTATCACCGTCCGCAACAGGAATGAATAACAGGTACGGCGCCGCACCCACCCAAAGTCCACCGAAGCCGTACTCGATGCCACTGACAAGGTTCAGTCCCTCGGCAAAGACCGTGCGTTTGTCGAACTTGTGATCACCATTGGTATCTTCAAAAACAAGGATGCGATCTGAGCCGCCGTAAATATCTTTCAATTGCTCGGATGTTGGTTTCTGGCGGTCTTCTCCGGCGGGACGATTGTCCGCAGGCAATTGACCTCGCCGACGGGGATACGTCATTCCTTCGGCGACCCACAGTCGTCCACGCTCATCGAGCGTAAACGCGATGGGTTGAACCACGTCGGGTTCTCCGGCAAAAAGATGCATTTTGAAACCGGGCGGCAACGTTGCCTCCTTTGCCGCGTCCTCGGGTGAGAGGCCGGCGAACTTGACGACATCGGCAGGAGGAGGGGCGTCCGAGGTTTTGGCCGGGTCAAGGGCATTGGAGAAGGCGGGCTTGGCGGCGTGAAAGACAAAGTTGTCGAAATTCAAATGCCCCCAGGCGCCGCTCTCCTCGTCCAGCAGGCGGATGAAGATTTCCTTGTCGCGATGATCTTCAAGGTTCACGACAACGGGACGAAGGGTTTCACTTTGCGCACCGGATAGTTTGAAGAAGACCTTCTGCGTATCAGCGCGGACGAGTTCGATGCGCGTGCTTGGTCCATTGCCGCCCGCGAAGAGAAAGCTGCACCAGGGCTGCATGACTTTGAACGAGGCCGAAGTCAGCGTGCCCTGCGGGTTGTCTCCCTCCTTTTCGTAGCCGCCGATCCAGAATTGACCATGGTGCCCGCTCTTCATATCGCCTCTGCGGACGGCCACGGTGTCGCCCCTGATCGGCTGCCCGGCGAAGGTCGTGCCGGTTGCGGTCCAGTCACGCAAGCTGCCCTCCTCAAAATCCAAATTCAGCGCGCGACCATCCTTGGCGACCGGCTTGATCCCGGTGGCTGCAGCATCCGCGGCATGGAGAAAACCTGGAAGGATCAACATGCCCACGATGAATGAGCAGAGCGGCTTGGAACCTTTCTGAAATGAGTTCATAGATTGGCGGCCATGATAGACGGGACTGGCGACGTGCCCAATCAAATTCTGACTTTTCATGGTCATGAGTTGAACGAGTTTTTAAGTGCGGGAGGAAGAACTCGTTGAACACTACAGCGACATTTCGTCCGAAGGCTCAACCACGGATAGCCCGGATTCTCACGGAAGAGCAGAAAACTACGACCCTATCATCCGTGTCATCCGTGCTATCCGTGGTCAATTCCACGAAGTGTCGTTGTAGTGTGAAGAGGGATATGAGCACGAAACACGACAGCGCACCACAACAGCAACCATCAGCGCTGGTGCTCCGCAGTCTTCACCAAATCAGGAAAAGGACAATTGTCACAGAGCGGGTTCGAGTTCTGGCAGAAATCGCGCACGATTTGCAAGACGCCTTGTTGCGCCGCTGCTGTCCGGATCCCCTTCACATTTGCGCCTCCGAAAAGCCGTGTGCGAGCCAGCTTGAGCACGGCGTTGTCCTCCCCTTTCGGCCATGCGAAGTAACGACTTTTTGCTTCTCCACGGAGGCGTTCATCGTTCGCAGCCGATGCCCGCGCGTGGAACCAGGGCAGGATGACATTGATCGCCAGATCAGTGGTGCGCTGCTCTCCAAGCAATGGCTGTGACGCCTGGTTGCGCTTCGAGTTGAGCGTCCAGTGCCACGACCAGAAATCGTCGGACTTCACCTGCAACTTCGCGAGGAGTGATTCCACCAGGTCGCTTTCCTCGATTTGGGAGGCAAACCACCGCTCAAGACCAGGGACAAAATCCTTCCGCGCCAGCCAATGCGCGGCGAGCGCCAGGCGTCGTTGCGGGTGATTCGCGGGACGAAGCCCGGAGAAGTTCCACGTTTCGCGCGCCACGATGCGGTCACGCAACCGTTCCTGTTCCCGCCACCAAATCTCCCAAACCTGCCGCACGTATTCCGACGCCGGCTTTTTCCCGGCGGGCAACTCCGAAGGCAGCAGGCCGCTCAACCCGAGCAAGTGCGCCTGCCATGAAATCGCATTGTTAGTCATGATAGTTCGCGGAGCAGAGATCGAAGTGGCGAGCGCTTTCATTGGCCACACGTTTTTCTTGTAGCCCAGCGCACCAAATAATCCCTCCCACAAAGACTGTTCCCATCCGACGACGCGGGCGCGGGCCAGGAGTTGCCCCGCTTTGCTTTCGAATCGCACCATCGCCGCCTGTCGCAATAATTCCGACCACTTTTCGACTCCGACACTGCGCAAGGGCGAGCAGCATCGGCCTTTGAGGATCTCGAGCGATGCCTCCGCGCCCCCGTTTCCAAACCAGGCCCGGAGTTCATCGATCGAGGCGTCCATGGCATCGCAAACCGCCACTGTGGCAAGCGTGTCATCGCAAGACGCCGTCCTCCGCCAGACCACGTGCAAAATGACACCGCGATAATTTGGATTCGAGTGATGTCCGTGACCGCGCCAGCCCGAGCCGCTCAGATCAATCTCCACATCGCCGCGACGTGCTGCTGCGCCATCGAGTTGAATCACCGCGTCGCGGAAATCAGGTCCGGCCTCGTGATTCCAGAACCCGGGATGCAGGATTTTCACGGCCCGCCCATCCGATGTTCGGAGTTTGTCGGCTTGCAAACGTTGATTTTGCCAGACGGCTTGGAGCAGCTTTTCGGAAGGTTCCGAGCCTTTGGAGCCTTCCCGCAGGTCAATGCCCGGTGAACCACCCATGCGCCACTGGGCATATAAGTTTGGTAGTAGCGGGGGCACAGGTGCTCGTTTAGCGGTCCGCCTTCAGGAAAGTCAAGCAGGGGGACAGTCAGGCAATGTGTCGCGGTAGGGACGCCGGTTGCCCGGCGCCCCCCGCACAGATCCCGGCGGGCGGTTTTCCCGCACCGGGCTCTTCGCATCCGCGGCGATGCGATCCAGTTTGAACCGCAGTTCCCGCTCGCATCGGGCGTCCGATACGTTGCAGCCTTCCATCCTGCCCAAATCCCCGGCGCGGGCGGAGGCCGGCCTGTCACCGCGACGTTCATGTTGCCACGCGGCGCCGCGGTCTCGAATACGGTTGTCACGCAGATTTATCCCACGTCGAACGTGCTGCCAGAAAACCTGCTCAAGTTTTACATCCACTTCTCCGCGCCCATGAACCGCGGGCACATTTATGAACATATCCATCTGCGGAACTCAGCCGGGAAAGACGTGGCATCGCCGTTCCTTGAAATCGACGAAGAGCTTTGGAACCCCGAGATGACGCGCCTGACGCTCTTTATTGATCCGGGCCGGATCAAACGAGGTGTCACGCCGCTCGAAGAAATCGGCCCTGCGCTCGAGCAGGGCAAACAATTCACGCTGACGATTTCGCGCGCATGGACCGATTCCAACGGCGCGCCGTTGAAGGAAGGTTTTTCCCGGCACTTTGAGGCCGGGCCGCCGGATCGCTCTCCCATCGATCTCTCAGCCTGGAAAATCCAGCCGCCCGCCGCCGGCGCACGCACGCCGTTGGTGATCACTTTTCCGAGACCACTGGATCATGCGCTCGCGCAACGTGTCATTCACGTTTCAAACTCCGACGGCCGGCAGGTCGCGGGAGAATGCGCCCCGGAGGATCATGAGCGCCTGTGGAGATTCACCCCGGCAAGCTCGTGGCATCGCGGATCCCACACCGTGCTGGTGCAATCAACGTTGGAAGATCTGGCGGGAAACAACATCGGGAAGCCGTTCGAGGTGGACCTCTTCGAGAAGGTTGAGGCGAGGCTCGATCACGCCACGTTCCGGATCTCTTTCGAAGTTCCCTGAAAATAGGGAAAATTCCTCGCGGCGAGCCGGTCTGGTAATATAGTCGAGGCATGACGCATGCAGGCATCGGCTATGATGTTCACCAGCTTGTCGAGGGGAGGAAACTCATACTCGGCGGAGTGGAGATCCCTCACTCGAAGGGTTTGGACGGGCATTCGGACGCCGATGTCCTCATGCACGCGATCTGCGATGCGCTGCTGGGAGCCCTCGGTGAGAGCGACATCGGGCACTTTTTCCCCAACACCGACCCGCGCTGGCGTGGCGCTCCGAGCAAGGTATTCCTGCACGAAGCCGCGAAGCAGATTGAGTTTCGCGGTGGAAGAATCATCAATATCGACTCGTCGCTCATCGCCCAGGAGCCGAAGATTGCCCCGCACATTCAACGCATGAAAGAGAACATCGCCGGAGCCCTGAACATCAACATCCAGCGCGTGGGCATCAAAGCCACGACGAACGAGCGGATGGGCTTCATCGGGCGAGAAGAGGGAATCGCCGCGATGGCGGTGGCCAGCGTGGATCTTCCGGAGTAATTGCATGGGTGCCAAAGCTGAGATCAGTTGGAAGGGACAGACCGCGGAGGGGCTGAAACGGGAGGTTTACGCCCAACACGTGGGAAACCGATGGCTTTTTTACGAGCGAGAGAAGCGCTTCGATGTCTGGCAGGAGGTGACTGAGCCACCCCTGGAAGACTGGATTGAACTGCTTGACGCCGTCCGTCGGCGCATCAATCGACGTCTGCTGCGGCCCGAGGAAGAGAAGAATATCATGAAGGCCATCCGCGAACGGTTTCCCGAAGCTGAATTATGAAAGGCGCGCCACTGATCCTGATTACTCCGAGCACGGATCGGAAGGGGGTTGAGTTTCATGATTACTCGCTCAGCCTCTCCGATGCTTACCCTCGCGCTATCCAGGCAGCGGGAGGCGTTCCGTGGATTTTGGCGGGAACACCTACGCGGGAAGTGATCGCCGAGTCCGTTCGACGCGCGGATGGTGTTTTACTGACCGGCGGAGATGATGTTCATCCGGATTTATACGCGCCAAAGATGCCGGAGAAGCTCCGCAAGACCGTTTCGGAGGCGGACCCGGCCCGTGATTGGGCGGAGCTGGTCGTGATTGAAGAGGTGTTCAAACAAAGAAAGCCGATGCTGGCGATCTGCCGGGGGCAGCAGATTTTGAACGTGGCGTTTGGAGGAGATCTAATCGTTGATATTCCTTCCCAGGTGCCTGGAGCCCTCGGGCATAAGCGACTCGACTTGAAAAGCAAAGTGGTCCACGACATCGGGCTGGAGGCGGACTCGTTGCTCGCGCGGCTGTTTGGAAGAAGAAGCATCGGCGTCAACAGCACGCATCACCAGGCGGTGGGCCGCATCGCCAAGCCATTCCGCGCCACGGCCATGAGTTCGGACCGCATCGTTGAGGCATTGGAATTAAACTTGGCAGAGAGCGGATTATTACCCTATCTATTGGCCGTTCAGTTTCACCCGGAGCGCCTGCTGGATGGCCACCCGGAGTTTTTGGCGCTGTTCCGCAGCTTCACCGGGGCCAGCGCTGCCCAAGGTAACAAACCTGTATGAGTGCAAGAGTAATGGTGGTGGATGACGAGGAGAGCATACGCTCGCTCCTCAACGCGGTCCTGGCAAAGGCGGGCTATGAGGTGATCGAGGTCGCCGATGCCAACGCGCTGCAGGATGCATACAACGGTCCCCAGCCGGAGGTCATGCTGCTTGACCTAAAGCTTCCCGACGCTGAAGGCCTGGATCTGCTTCCCCAGGTCAAGAAGCAGTGGCCGCAGACAGAGGTGATCATCCTGACAGGCAATGCCACCATTGATGCCGCAGTCTCCGCCACCAAGCTGGGTGCGTACGATTTTCAGAAGAAGCCGTTTGATCACAAATCTCTCATCCTGCAGATCGAGCGCGCGTTGGAGCACAAACAACTCACAGAGGAGACCAGCTCCCTGCGGCAGGCGCTCTCGACGATGAGCGGCGGTCAATCGCCGATCTTTCAGAGCCCCACGATGAAAACCGTGGTGCGCACAGTCGAACGCGTGGCTCCCAGCGATGTCTCCATTTTGATCACGGGCGAGAGCGGGACCGGCAAGGAAGTGGTTTCGGACCTGATTCACGCATTGAGTCCGCGCTCCAAAGGGCCGTTCATCAAGGTGAATTGCGCCGCGCTGCCTCGGGAGCTGATTGAGAGTGAGTTGTTCGGTTCAGTGAAGGGCGCCTTCACCGGAGCACAAAGCGATCGAGAAGGTCTTTTCCGTCAGGCACAAGGTGGGACGCTGTTGCTGGATGAGCTGGCGGAAATGCGGGTGGATACCCAGAGCAAGCTGCTTCGCGTTCTCCAGGAAAAGGAAGTCCGCCCGGTGGGTGGACGCAGTAGTTACAAGATCGATTGCCGGCTCATCGCGGCGACCAATCAAGTGGTCGAAGAAGCGATCAAGGCTGGCAAACTGCGCGAGGATCTTTACTACCGGATCAGTGCCATCTCCATTTCGTTGCCGCCACTCCGGGAGCGCCGCGAGGACATTCTCCCGCTGGCCAACAGCTTCTTGAAGCGGTTTTCCGCGCAAGCCGGACGAGTGATCAACGGCTACACGACCACGGCTGCGGATGCGATGCGCAAATACGACTGGCCCGGCAACGTCCGCCAGCTTCAGAATCAGGTGCAACGCGCCGTCCTCATGTGCGAAGGCCAGCTCGTTGATCTTCCAGATCTCTCCATCAACAACAACGCCGCAACGCAGGATGACCAGGATCTGACTCTTCTTGAGGGCATGGAACGGAACACGATTGTCCAGCTCCTCAAGGAAACCGGCGGCAACAAACTGGAAACGGCCCGCCGCCTTGGGATTGGCCGCCAGACTCTCTACAACAAGATCAAGGGCTACAACATCGAGGCGTAGGGACTCGATGTATCCAGTGTCACCTTGACGCCCTGGCCAGCCGGTCCCTGATTGCCCGCCAGGGCGGCGTCTGAGGCACGTCCTCGACAACGATCAATTCAGCGCCTTCGTCATCGCACCGATGCAGCTCGGAGTAGATGGCACGGGCAAAAGCCTCCGCATCGTGTGGGATCACCGCGACGTGATCAAATCTGCCAGACAATGGCACTTGCGAATGAGCGATTATGGAAACTCCGCGAGGAGATTCTGGCCAGATCTTCACGATCAATGATTCAAGTTCCGCCTCGTTGGACCATCGGCAAACCACGAGCCGCGCCTTGGGCGCATAATGCTTCAGCAGCAGTCCTGGACTTTTGAGCGGGCCTTCAGGATTGGCGGCGGTCGTTGCCAGATTCCCCACCACGGCGATCAGCGATTCCTCGTGAATCATGCCAGGCCTGAGAAGCCGTGGAGTTTCGGTTGTCAGATCCACCACGGTGGATTCGATCCCCACTTGAGACTGCCCGCCATCCACGATCAACGGGATGGCCAAACCAAGACTTCGCTCCACGTGGCTCGCGTTCGTCGGGGACAGCTCATTGGAAAGGTTCGCGCTTGGCGCCGCGAGCGGGAATCCACACGCCTGGATCAATGCCCTGATAAATGGATGACCTGGCAACCGGACTCCCACTGTGTTTCCGCCGGCTGTCACGACGTCAGGGATCAACAGGGAACGCCGGAGCACCAAAGTCAGAGGCCCCGGCCAGAACGCGGCTGCCAGGCGATCAGCCAGCCCTGGCCATCCCGAGACACATCGCCGCGCCATCTCGATGTCGCATACGTGGACAATCAACGGGTTGTGCTTTGGACGGGACTTGACGGTGAAAATCCGGCTGACAGCCGACGGCACAAGTGCATTGGCCGCGAGGCCATAGACCGTCTCGGTAGGCACCGCGACCAGATCTCCCGCTCGCAAGACACGGGCCGCCGCCTCGACCGCTTCCAGAAAGAGCGAGGGGCTGTGCGTTTGTAGAACTCTGGCGGAAGTGTGGTCCTTCATTTGGCACCGCGCATGTTGTCGGATCGGATGGCTGGGATCAACAGGTGGACCTTGGGATTACAGGTTGATGCCTGATGCCTGAATCCGAAAAATCAGCGCCGGGTTTGCGCCGATATGATTCCCCAAGCCATGCCGGAAGCGAGGCCGATGGTATGCGCGCCATTGGCAATCGCCATCGCTCCAGTGAAACCAAAGCACAACCAAATCAACATCATCACCACCGTCGTTGGGTGGAGATAAAAACCTGACCCGGGATCAAACTTGCCCCTCATCCAGATATAACCAAGGAGCCCGTAAACCACTCCGGACATTCCACCGAACGCCGGTCCCGCAAGGTAATACTGTCCCAGGTTAGAGATCACGCCGGTTCCCGCGACGAGAGCCAGCAGGTAGTTTCGCCCGAGCCGGATCTCGATGAGCGTTCCCAGATCTTTCAACCAAAGCATGTTGAAAAATATGTGCAGGATGTGGAAGTGGAGAAAGATGGGAGTGATAAGCCTCCAGATTTCGCCATGCCGGATTTCGACAAGCCCATCCCTCAGCCGGTCCATCGGCGTGTTGCCGATGAGATACTTGCTGATGTGCAGCGCACGCTGGAGGGTTGGCTTGATGCTGGGCACTTGGGAGAGCAACCAGATCGCAACGGAAACCCCCACCAGCACGAGAGTTGTCGAAGCCATTCCGAGGATCAAATTCCGGTGAAACAGATCGTCGGCAGTGAACGTCTTCTTCGCAGACTGCTTCTCAACCTTCTTCTGCTCTTGAAGCCTTCGTTGGACCTCCTTGCTGGCATCGTCAAAGACCCGGGCCTTTGGCGCTGCCAGGAATTGCTGGAGAAATCCCTGCGCTCGAGGAATTTCATCCTCCTGATGAACCCAGACAACCCACCGACCGTCGCGCTCGGGCTCGACCAGGCTCTCGATGCCCTGCATGGAAAGATAATCGCTGAACTTCCGCGCTTCGCTTTCACCCGGCACTTGTCCAATGATTCGCATATTTGCTCCGGCTAGCGGTATCGGTTACTTGCGGGGGGTGCAACCCCAAATCGGAATTTGAATCAGCTCGCAGTGGAATCCCCTGGTTCTCCAAATGCCATTTTCGACTCCACCTTGCGCCACCGAGGGAGAATGATTAGAGATAGGCCATGAGAACCAAGCTCGTCACAAATATTTTGAAAACGCACTTCCTTCTCACAACTTTCCTCACCATCAGCCTCAATCCCGTCTTCGCAGCCGAGTCCGCCCCGCCCAACTGGCCCCAATTCCGCGGACCGGGCGGCAACGCTGTCGCCCCCGCGCAATCCATCCCACTCACGTTTGGTCCTGAAAAGAACGTGCGCTGGAAAACTCCACTTCCCGCCGGCCATTCATCCCCATGCATCTGGGGCGACCGCATCTTCGTCACCGGCCACGTGGGCACGACCTTGAAGATGATCTGCGTGCGCCGCTCCGATGGGAAGATTCTTTGGGAACGGGAGCGGACAATTTCCAAACTTCTCACCTACGAACACGTGGCCGGCAGCCCGGCGAATTCGACTCCGGCGACTGATGGCCAACGCGTGGTTTTCCAGTTCGACGATTATGGCGTGGTCGTCACCGACATGGCGGGTGAATTGGTTTGGGAAAAGAAGTTTCCCCCGACAGCGAACGCATACAGCTACGGAGCCTCGCCGGTCCTCGACGACGGCAATTTGTATTTGAACCGGGATGGCGGCCTCGATTCGAGCCTGGTCTGTTTGGACGCTGCGACGGGGAAGGAGCGTTGGAAGGCCGCGCGACCAAACATGATCGCCAGTCATTGCACGCCATACGTGTTGGGCGAAGGCACGGCGAAACAGATTCTCGCGGGCGGTACCGGTTCGCTCCAGGCGTATGCGGCGGCGACGGGTGAGCCTGTCTGGCAAGTTGGCGGCTTGCCGGCCATCGTTTGTCCCTCGCCCGTCGGGGCGGATGGCATGATCTTCTTCGGCGGATGGACCACCGCGCACGTGACCGGACGGACCCGGGCCGAGTCACTCCTTGAAGAAGCCACCGGCATCTCGGCAGAAGCGCTGAAAGATCCAGCGGCCTTTTTCGAGCAATTTGACGCAAACAAGGATGGCCGGCTGGCGGCTGAAGAATTCCCGAAGAGTCGCGCGCGTGATGCCTTCAATTTTCTCGACGCGAGCAAGAATGGTTTTGTGGAGCTGGAAGAATGGAAAATCGCTTACGGCGTGCAACAACCCTTTCCCGGGCGCAATGTGCTGCTCGGCATCGCGACAGGCGGCAAGGGCGACGTCACGACGACGCATGTGAAATGGGAGGCGACAAAAGGACTCCCCTACGTCTCTTCGCCGTTGGTCCATCGCGGGCGGGTGTATCTCGTGAAGACCGGCGGCTTCATCACCTGCCTCGAGGCAAAATCCGGCACGGCCCATTACGAATCGGAACGCCTGGGAGTCCCCGGTGAGTATTACTCCACACCCGTGGCAGTGGGTGAGCACATCATCGTCTGCGCCCAGCGCGGCATGGTGTTTGTGCTGAAGGACGGAGTGAAGCTCGATGTCGTCTCGCGCAACGCCCTCGGCGAAGCGATCTCCGCCACTCCCGCCGTGGTGGCGAACACCGTGTATCTTCGTGGCGAGAAACATCTGTGGGCGTTTGTGGAATAGTCGCGGATACTCTCTATCGCTTCCGGACTGCAGGGTGAGGTATCGTTTTTCCCATCGACGATCAAAATCTGCCGGGACAAGCTTACGACTCAACCTGCCCATCCAATCAATGATCAACCAAATCAAACTGATTCAATCCATCCGTCCAACACGCTGGCAGGTTCGGCTCCGCGCTTTCGCTCTGGCGCTCGTCTGCGCCGTCTCCAGCCTCGTCATACTGAACGCAGCCGTGAAGCCCCAGCCTCCCGTTGCCGATTCCTTTGCTCCGGATCATGTCCTGGATATTTCCATCACTCTCCCGGAGGCAGAGTTTGAAAAGATGCGGACGCAGTCGCGCGATCCGGCGCTTGAGTTCAGCAAGTCCCGGCTCGAACGCGCCGCTGAACGCCCTTACACGTGGTTCGAAGCTGAAGCCGGCATCGACGGAGTGCGCTTCGCGAAAGTCGGCGTGCGAAAAAGGGGTTACTTTGGTTCCAACAATAATGATCGCCCCGCGCTGAACATCGATCTGGCACATTTCAAGAAGAAGAATCAGTTCGCCGGCGAGACGCGCTTCAAGCTTCACAACAACAACCAGGATCCGTCGCAGATAAAGCAGGCTCTCTCCTATCATCTGTTTGCCGCGGCGGGCGTGCCCGCGCCGCGCTGCAACTTTGCGCGGGTGAAAATCAACGGCCGCGATCTTGGCATCTACTCGCACATTGACCGCATCGACGACGGATTTCTCGACCGGCACTTTGGCGGTCACGGGGGCAATCTTTACGAGGCGGCGATCAGCGATTTCCGGCCCGGCTGGGTCGAGACTTTCCAGAAGAAGAACGAGAACGGGCATGATGGAAAAGCAGAGCTTACCGCGGTGACGGAGGCATTGCAGAGCACCGATGCGGAATTGCTGGAACGCCTGGAGCGTGTGCTGGACGTGGACGCGTTCATCAACTTCTGGGCGGTGGAAAGTCTCATCAACCATTGGGACGGGTTCGCGGGCCATCAGAACAACGCCTTTGTTTATCATGATCCGAAAACCGGGAAGCTCCGGTTCATCCCCTGGGGACCGGACTCCACATTCGGGAACCAGCATGTCTTCGTGCCCTTCCAGGCGCCCGCCTCGGTCTGGGCGGTCAGCTATTTGACTCGCCGGCTTTACAACCATCCCGTGACACAGGAACGGTATCGGCGGCGGATGAAGGAATTGCTGGCGACGGTCTGGAACGAAAAGAAGCTGCTGGCGGAGGTGGATCGCATGGAGAATTTGCTGCGCGGAAAGATGCTCGTGCCAGAACCAATGGTGAAGATGTCCCTCGCCGGTGTGAGGAAATTCATCACCAATCGCAGGTCCGCCATCGAAGCGGAACTCGCTCAACCAGCTCAACCGTGGAACTTCACACTAAGGCGCTCGATATCCCTTGATGACGTGGCCAGGGCGAAGGTGAGCTTTTCAACAAGCTGGTCCACCAACTTTTTCCGGCCACCCGACAAGAGCAGCACGGCGCGAGTGGAGCTCGATTTTTATGGCCGGCACTATTCGGGAACCTTTACCGAACTCAGGGCGGGTCCCGACATGCAGAATCCGAAAAACGCCGGGATCATTCTGACCTGCGCATTCCCTGGAGTGTCGGTGCCGATCCATTTCGCGATCAGCACTCCCACAAAGTTGTTTCAGAATGGCACACAGAAGTTCACACCTTGGGAGACCGGAGTGACGTTGATGGCCGGACAATTTGATCGGGAAGATTTCCGCATCTTGGGTTTTTCCAGCACCGGCACCTTGAGCTTGAAGCAGACGGGCACGAGCGAGGGCGCACCCGTGACCGGAGAATTCGAGGGCAACTTCGGGTTCCTGCCTTGGGAGGATTTCGATTTGAAGGATTTGAAACCAGCACCGGTCGCGAAAAAGTAGCGGCGTTCCCTTTCCATGCACATCTCTGATGCAGCCAGGGGCTGTGTCATCGCCGTCCCCATTGCCTTTTCCAGGAGTCGCTTTTGGAGTTGCTTGAGCAACCCATGTTGACCCAACAAATCTTCGGGCTTCTGGTACTCTTTCAGTAGTTCGTTCAATACTTCGTCGGTAATGGCCATAGTCATTTATCCTCTCAGTTTTCTTTGGCCACTTACACGATTTCCTTTATAGCCCCAAGCCGGCTCACGTCGGCTGCCACGGAGTTTCGAAAGTGGTTCCATGTTCACACAATTACCCCCTGATCTTCACACTTCTAAAATATGCGAGACTCGCGCATCGAGAAATGGACAGGGCTCCAATCCGGAACTTCCACGCAATCCCCGCCTGATCGCCAGTCCAAGGAATCCCAGCAGTCGCTGGTCGTGTTGTGCTCCGGGACGCTCACTCTACCGCGGCCCGAAGTTTGCTAACTTTCGACCATGAGTTTGCGCCGGGCCATTTGCATCCCTTTGTTCATCATTGCCGTCCTGGCCGCCGTCTTTATTTGCCGGGTTGCCGGTCCAGATTCAGGTCATGTCGGGACGACGGCGGCCGACATCTTCCGCCCACAGTTCCCCGCTGCCTCTCAGGCCCGGGCAGTCCTGGACCGTTCCCATGAACAGGCCGGCCTGGTTGAACCTCCGAGGGGCGAAGTCGAACCTGCTTCCTCGAATCCAAGCACCGCAATTCCCGAATCTCGATTTTCCCGGTTCGATGATTGGACTGAACGTTATATCCGGGCCACCGCTCTGGAGAAATCCCGGCTGGAGGCCGAAGGGGTGGAACTTGCCCGAGAGCGCCGCGCAAAGATGGCAGACACAATCCAGGCGGACCCAAAAAAGGCGCTGGAGCTGGCCGTGCCGTTTGCAGTCCGACAGGAATTGCCCGGATCCGTCATCTCTCAACTGGAGCGTCCGTTGTCGCGGCGTGGGACATTGGCGGTGCTCGCCGCGCTGCCTGCAGCGGGGCAGGAAGGCGTGGTGCCGTCAGTGTGGCGAATGGCCGAATCGGGTGATCAAATGTTCCGTGCTTTTGTTTATGGCCGACGCCTTGGCGAACCTACTCGACAAAACATTCCGATCCATGGCGTGGCGCTCGACGATCTGCTCGCCGTGCATGAAGACTCCGCCCGTCAGCTCGATCTCACCGAGGTCAGAGTGCGTTCGATGTCGCTGGAGACATCGGTCGATCCTGTTTGCAGGGTTTGCGGCGAACCAGTTGCTGCTTCCGGTGAGACCACTCTCGTTGAAGTCGGAGAGGAGCTGGTCCCACTCTGCCAACCCGGTCACGTCGCTGCATTGCAAAACCATCTCGCCGCGGCCGAATCCTCGGGAGCAGACGGCAACATCAGCTTCGATTCACCTGCTGCCTCGGCGCGGACTGAAGGAACGAAACAGGTGATCATCATCCGGGTGGATTTTTCGGACCTGGCTGGCGATCCCTTCAGCGACGCCACCGCAGAAAACCTGGTGAAGGGAGTGGACGCCTTTTACCGCGAGATGTCGTACGGCAAGACAGGCTTTGATCTGATCGGTGCCGGCTCGGATGTGACATCGACGTTTCGGATGCCTCAAACCGCCGCCTACTACGGAGCCAGGGATGCCAGCGTTCTCCGCAAGGATGCGCGTGCCGCAGCCACTTCGGCTGGCTACACTTTGTCCGATTACGGTTTCGATCTGATCTGCTTCGGAGCCGTTCCCGGTTTCAAATTCGCGGGATTGGGTTACATCGGCGCCGCCGGGGCGTGGATTCGCGACAGCTCATCTGTCGGCGTTGTAGTCCATGAACTCGGGCACAACTTCGGTCTGAATCACGCCAATTTCTGGGATACCGCGGGACAAAGTGTGATCGGCACCGGAACAACCGTGGAGTATGGAGACAAGTTCGACACCATGGGTTCGGCCAATGCCGGCAGCAAACACTTCAACGTCCGTTACAAGAATTTCCTGAATTGGCTGACGTCCGCCGATGTCAGCGACGCCACGCAGAGCGGCACTTACCGGATTTTTGCGCACGATTCGGAGGAGGCTCGCGGAATTCGCGCCCTGCGTGTGACGAAGAATTCCGGGACCAACTACTGGATCGAGTACCGTGCGAATTACGCCGGCAACAAATGGCTGGTGAACGGCGCCAGTGTTCGCTGGGCGGGCAGAGGTGGGGAGGCCACGCACCTGCTCGACCTGACGCCGGGTTCCCCTGCGGGCAAGGATGATGCGTGCCTGCTCATCGGGAGGACATTTTCCGATCGCGAGGCGGGAATTCACATCACTCCGATCTCCAGAAGCGTTGCGGCTCCTGAATGGCTGGAGATTGTCGTCAACAAGGGAAGTTTCCCGAACAACAGGAGTCCGGCAGTATCCCTTGGCACCAAATCCGTGAGCGGCAGCGTTGACCAGGATTTGCTTTTCACTGCAAGCACTCTGGATGCGGATGGTGATTCACTCGCTTATTTCTGGGACTTTGGGGACGGAAGCTTTGGCTCGAATGATCCCAACGCAACGCACCAATGGACATCCAGCGGAGAGTACCTTGTCCAATGTACTGTTTCGGATATGAAAGGTGGCCTGGCGAGCGATTCGACAGTTGTGCGCATCGGCACGCCAAACACCTTCCGACTGGCCGGCCACATTTTTGCCGAAGGCGTGCCATTGGCAGGCGTGCGCGTTTCCATTTCCTCGACGCGGATGACTTACACGGACAGCGACGGCGGTTTCACCCTGGTCGGGCTTGGGGCTGGTTCCTACACCCTCAAGGCTCTGCTTGATGGTTACACATTCGCCAGTCCCGTATTCTCAAATCCAGTGCGCCTCGGCCCCAGCCGGAGTGATCTGGATTTCTTCGCGACACCTTTGGGCGGCCTGGTCACCGAAAGTCTGGTGGCCGCCGGCTCGGTCTGGCAGTTCCTCGATGACGGTTCGAATCAGGGAACGGATTGGGTGAAGCCAGAGTTTGACGACTCAGCCTGGACCGAAGGGCCGGCACCCCTGGGGTATGGCGATGACAACGAGAAGACCGTGGTTCGTTTCGGCTCAAACTCCAATAGCAAACATGTCACAACCTACTTCCGCCGTATGTTCACGGTGGAAAACCCGGGGAAATTCTCAAACGTTACGCTAGGCTTCAGGCGTGATGACGGGGGGATTGTTTACTTGAACGGGCGGGAAGTTTTCCGAAGCAACATGCCTTCTGTCGGGGTCACCTATAACACCCTGGCGTCAACAACCACGGGTTCGGCAGACGAAATGACGTTTTTTCAGATGGACATCAATCCGTCTCTCCTCGTTTCGGGTGGAAATGTTCTCGCGGTGGAAATTCACCAGGTGTCACGCACAAGTTCGGATGTCGTTTTCGACCTTGAACTGCTGGCAGTGGCATCGCCTGTTCCATCGCCGCCAAAGCTTTCCTGGGAGATCCAGAATGGGGCCATCAACTTTTCGTGGCCCGCTGGATCCACGCAATGGATGCTTTACTCGACGGATCATCTGGGGCCTGGCAGCACGTGGACACCGGTACAGACTCCCACCACCTTCTCCGGCGGCAAGCGATCCGCCCTCATAGTGCCTTCTGAGCCGGGGCTGTTTTATAGAATAGGAACCGTTACCAGCCGCTGAAATATCGCTTCCAGTGAGCATGGCCCTCGACAAGGAGGGTGGAATGAAGTTTGAGGGCAAGGAGATGGAATGAATTTGGTGGCGCGCCGCTGTGGACTCTGATTGGATTGGCGCATGTCCATCGCGCATGCGGATCAAATGTTGGCAGGATTGCCC
>SXGT01058502.1_pt1 | contig 24121 bp, 18 predicted proteins | sample 3176221 | NCBI WGS metagenome assembly SXGT01 (sample SAMN11356862, study PRJNA531348) | freshwater metagenome | isolation source: freshwater sample F1-120 | place: China: Fuxian Lake, Yuxi | collected 2017-12-25
AACCCATTCCACAAACGCAAGTCTCAATGCACCTGATTTCCCTTCTGATCCTTCTCGCCGCGTGAGAAAGTGGACGAGTCGAACCTCAGGTTCGCTATGTAAAACCGCGAGGTCGACTGAGGGACGTCTGCGAAATGCCTCCCGCGCCGGTCCTTAGTTCCTCCCAGCGCTTTTCCCAATCCTCACCCGCACCAGATGCTTCAAATTCGCACAGTTATCCAACACCCCCGCTGGCAAATCCTTCGTCTGACAAGAGACCGTCTTCGGCATAAAAAAACGCAACGGCCCACCTTTCTCCACCGTCAACGGATTTCCATTCAACGCGTACAATACCACTCCCTGCTCCAGCGCAATCGCAGCAGGCATCGTCACCTGAAATCCATCTTCACTCGATACCAACGTCACTTCACTGGCGTCCTTCAATCCCTCTTTCTCGACTAGCGATCCAAACCGCACCCCTGTCCCTTGGCGACGCTCATCCAGTGTGGAAACATCCTCCACCCGCGCCGATCCGGTTATCGCGGCCAGCTCGTCACAACCAAACTCACGCGAGAATCCATCTGCATATTCAATCGTCAACATGACAACTCCCTTTTTCTGGCGTCTGTCACTGAGCATCGCCCTTGAGCAATGCTTCAAAATCATCTTCCGACAACACCTTGACCCCCAGCTGCTCTGCTTTCGCGAGCTTGCTCCCAGCATTGTCACCCGCCACGAGGTAGTCCGTATTCTTCGAGACGGACGATCCCGCCTTCGCCCCGTTGATTCGAATCAGATCCTGAATCTCATCACGCTTGTACTTCACTAGCGTCCCCGTGACAACAAATGTCTTCCCTGCAATTGGACTCGCTTCCGCTGCTGCCTGTCTGGCGACCGCTTCCTCCTCGCTTCCCAGATTGAGCCCGAGTGATCGTAATTCCTCGATCAGTTTTTTGCCGGCATCCGACGCAAAGAAATCGGCAACTGATTTCGCAATCGTTGGCCCGATCTCATCGACGTTCGCCAAGTCTTCTGCCGACTGTGCCATGATCCGGTCAACCGTGTAAAACTTTTCCGCCAGAATCTGAGCGTTCCGCGTTCCGACGTGGCGGACATTCAGCCCCGTTAATAATCGCCACAATGGCTGCTGTTTCGAGGCCTCGATCCCAGCCAGCAGGTTATCAATCGTTTTGGCTCCCATCCGCTCCAGCGACAGCATCTGTTCCCGCTTTTCCGCCAACCGGTAAACATCCGGCAGTGAGGCAATGAGTCCTGCATCGAGCAATTGCTCGATCATCTTGACTCCCAGCCCTTCAATATCCATCGCCCCGCGCGAGGCATAAAACCGTAATCTCTCTCGCAATTGTGCCGGGCAATCCGGATTGATGCACCGGATATAGACGCCCCCTTCATCCTTCACAACAGGCTGCTGACACGCCGGACAGACCATTGGAAATTCGTACAACGTCTCACTTCCGCTACGTTGCTCTTTCTCCACACGCACCACGTGCGGAATGATCTTGCCTGCCTTCTCGACAACAACCGTATCCCCGATCATCAACTCCAACCGCTTCAGCTCATCCTCATTGTGCAGAGACGCACGAGACACCGTCGTCCCCGCAATCTCCACCGGCTGCAGATGCGCTACCGGTGTCAACGTCCCCGTCTTTCCGACCTGGATATCAATACTCAGCAGCTTGGTCACTGCTTCATACTTCTCCCATTTATACGCCACCACCCACCGTGGCGACTTGCTCGTGTTTCCCAGCGCATTCCGCAGATCATACCGGTTGACCTTGATAACGAGTCCATCGATCTCGAAATCCAGCTCGGTCATCTTTTCCATCATCGGCCCGATGTTCTCCATCAGCACCGCCATGTTCGGATACGTCGTCAACTCCGGCGTCACCTGCAGCCCAAACTGACGCATCGTCTCGATCACCTCACTGTGACGCACTGCATCGAACCCGTCGGTATAGCCCAGACCATGGGCAAAGAACCGCACCTTCCGAGGCGCAAAGAGCGCGGGGTCCAACAGCTTGAGCGCCCCCGCCGCTGCATTCCGCGGATTCGCAAACGGCACTTCTCCCCGCTCTGCCTGTGCCAGCCTCAGATTCGAGAAATCCGAATTCCGGATATAGGCTTCCCCGCGAATCTCAATCAGTTTAGGAATCGCCCGGTCCTTCGCCCCCGTCAGCTTGAGCGGCACATCGGGAATGACACGTGCATTATGCGTAATGTCATCCCCTTCACGCCCATTCCCCCGCGTCAGCGCCTGTACCAGTTTTCCATCTTCATAGACGAGGGCCAACGCCACCCCGTCAATCTTATACTCAACGGTGTACTCCATCTCGTCGACTTCCAGCAGCTTGCGCACCCGCGTATCGAACTCCAGCAACTCCGCTTCTTGATACACGTTATCGATCGACAACATCGGCAGTCGGTGAGGAACCGTCCGAAATCCCTCAATTGGCTCTCCGCCTACCTTCTTCGACGGACTCGCAGGATCATCGAACGCGGGATGTTCGCTCTCCAGCTCAATCAACCTCTTGAGCAGGCGATCAAACTCAAGATCCGAAATCGTCGGGCGAGCCTCGACGTAATAGCGATAATTATGGTCTTCCAACTGCTTACGAAGACCGAGAATCTCATCGTGAACCGTCGCCATGCCATCCCACCACACTTGTGATCTACATCATGAAAACCCGCGTGTCTCCATCGTATGACGATGCAAGGAGACATCATTCTTCAGTGTAGCGTGTTGGGGATGGCGATACACTTCTCTGGCGAGCTCAAAACCGATCTTCATGACTCTGATGACTGTTTTTCCGCTCGCGTGCCTCAAAAAGCGTCCCCGCGAAATCCGCCAGCGAAGGTAAGGCCCGCATTCGCTGTCATTATCGCAGGATCATCAGGAGATTTCTTCCGCTGCCCAGGGATCGATCAGCTGTTCCCGAATTGCAAACAGCGCCAGTTTCACGCGATCGTGAATTCCCAGTCGGTTCATGATGCGGTACTTGTGGCTGTCGACCGACTTCTCAGACAGGTGCATAATCTTGGCAATCTGCTTAACGCTATGCCCCCAGGCCAAGTAGCGCAAAACCTCAATTTGACGATTGGTCAGCAAAGGTCCCTGCCCATCCGAAGCCATCCGATATGCCCGCAGGTGAGGATCAAACACAATCATGTTCATCATCGATGACGTAAAAAATACTTCTCCCGCGAGCACTTTGTGCAGCGCTTCGACAATCGTCTCCTGAGAGTCTGACTTCAGCAAGAAACCATCAGCCTTTGCTTGTAGAACATTTGAAACGAGCAAGTTCGTCGCAGTGCGACCAAGGAACACAATTTTGCACATCGGCACCAGTGCGCTGATGCGTTCGGCGAGATTGAAAGGGCAGCAGCTCGGTAAATCTACATCGATCAACGCGACATTCGGATTCAGACTGACCAACTGCGACTCGACTGCGTCTGCATTCGCCAATTCGTGAATCTGCAGACTGACAGACTGACCGATCAGGTATTTCAAACCACGAGAGAACAGCTTCTCGTGCTGAATAATTACTAGGTTCATGCTTATAGACCGTGTCTAACTCGGCGAGTCGAGATTGTATTCTAAGATGTGTCGATAATTGAAAAAGAACAAACCTTAAGTCGTGACTCAAGGGGGGTGCAATTTCTATGAGAAGTTCCCGCAATGAAGAATCGACGATGTTTAGCGTAGCTAATACTTTTCGGGAATTACGCAAAGTTTTCCCTGCATTTGTTCGAAATTGCTGAGATTCGTTGCGACTTCGAGCATTGTCTTGCCTTGCTTGACATACCTGCATAATACGCATCACTGAGCGTTGCCGACAGGCGTGCATGCAGACGTAAATATTTTGCACGAAAGAATTATCTGCATCGAGCAAAAATCAAACCGCGCGGAACAATACTGTTCGAAACCGCCCAAAAGAAGCGAAATCTGTGCCGTCTTGCAAGCCGCACAATACTGCGCGCAATAGCCGCCTTATTGCGTGCTGTTTTATGGTTTTGTAGGCGGTTCCGCCGACAAATTCTGAAGAATCGAATACATCACAATGTTCATCGCCAATCGTGTAGCGTCTTCCGTTACATAACCTTCACATCCAATTGCATTCTGTTTTTCTAATGCGCAAGAAATATCGTACTTACTATAAACCACTACGTATCGACCATTGATCTGAATACCTTCTAGAAATGGCTCGACGTCTTTGACATTGGTCTCAATGGTCCGATCTCCGCCGCCGCTGAGCCCTGAGGAAGATTCGCGCCGCTTGACTGTCTGCAGTTTGTGAAAGATCCCAAACAGCTCATCATTCAACGGAATTCTCTTGAGTTCCGCCGCTCCGAACATCTCTGTCATTAACTGACGGAAACTGGCGTCAAATTTCTCAGCTCCACAGCAGGCATCGGCAAACAGCACTCCCCCGTTTTCCAGGTAGGACTTCAATCGATCTCGTTCGTCGACCGAGAAGTTGAAGTTCCGCTGGCCATGCATCATCACCATCGCATATCGATACAATTCCGGGCTCGACGCCGCCACCTGCTTGGGCTCCGCGACCGTCGGCACGCCGACCGATTCATTCACCGCGTTTAACATCCGGACGATGGCATTGGGCGCCGTATTCCAGTCCCCTTCATAACGCAGTTTCGCTAACTGCAGATTGCCGCGCTGTTGTTCCAGGCTCGTTTTCGAATCCGCCAGTAACTCCGTACTCTTCAGCTTGTCCGGCAGTTCTCGACCCGTCGCATAGGCAATCACATTCACACCGACACTCAGCGATTTGAAGATCGAAGATGTCGCCGCCTGCGTCTGCTTTGCGCTCGGAGCAATCGACCACTTGTCCCATAAACACGAATGATCGTATGGCGAATAGACAATGGCTGTCCGACATCCGATATCCGCCCCCTCCAGTTCGACGCCTTCAGCTGCCAGCAGATAATCACTCCGGTAAATCGGATGATCCGGCGGCAAAGGCCTCAAATCAATCTGGTCATTCGGGTACATTCGCCTGACGAGTTGACGAATCCCATCATCGAACTCTGCGTTCTTACAGTTCGCGACCGCAAAGATGAATCCTCCCTGATAGACATAGTCCCGCAGCAACGCCAGCTCCGCCTCGTTGATATACGGGTTGATATTCTCATCCCCGCTGATGTAAAGAATCGGCGCCTGTAACAGATCCGCGACCGATCCCGTCTTCGCCGCGATGGAAAGATCCAGCTCCTGCCACGAAATCAGCTTCGGCCAACGCGGTCTCGTCGAGATGAACTCCGTCAGATTTCTCGCATCGAGTGGGTGCTTGTTCCAGCTTCCCCCTAATGGAATTCCCGCAACCCCGGCGTTCTTTCCATACTTTACCTTGTTGATCAGCACCGGCGACAAGCCCTTCGAAAGGAACAACAAGGCTAGACTCGTGCCGATCGTCGGTTCAGCTTCAATTGATCCCAGCCCACGCCATTCCCCGTTCGCACCATTCTGACGCTGGAGAATCTTGCGCACCCCATCTCGGTACCAGTCATTGTCCCCAAAAAATCTCTGTCCCGACAAACGACCGGCTCGCTCAAGACCGTACAGGTAATACAACCACCATTCGCCCGAAGCAGGGTTCTGGCTCGTCGTAAAATGTTGATCCATCCAGGCATACGCCCGCTCGAGAACCATATCATTCTTCGGTTCAACGCAGCAGATCGGTGTTCCATCTGGATTGAGTGCTTCTCCATCTCGCAGGAAATGCTGACAGATAGTCACCGACGAGATTCCCGCGCATGTCATACTTCCCGAAGAGCCACTCTCATTCGCACCGCCACGATATCCCCAGCCGCCATCACCATTCTGGGCACCGACCCAATGCTTCAACGCAGCCTCCCACGTCTTCCGATCAACGCGATAATCCATGTAAACGGCTTCGCGCAGTCCAAGGATCGCAAACTGACCATTACTTCGATCCGTCGATTCGCTATTCGATCCCGTCAGCGAAACATTGTATCCCCAGTTCCCTGGCTCGGGCCCGCGCGTGATGATCGAGGCTTCCAACTTCTGCGCCAGGATTGCCGCCCTCGTCCGATCGACGTCATATTGATGAGCAGCTGCATAGACCGACAATAACAGAGATGTCTCGTAAGTCGTCGAAGGCTCCGGCTCCTTGGTCGACCGTAAGAAATTCAGCCCCTTGGCGACGACGGGGTGCTTGGCATCTAAACCGCTATTCAGCAGCGCCAGCACAGCCAGACTCGTCGCCCCTGTCGGATAACGTTCATTCATGTTCGATGGCCAGCTGCCATTTGCGTTCTGCTTGCTGACCAGAAACGTTCGGCCTCGCTCGATTGACTTCAAAACCATTTCTGAAGTTGGTTCCTGAGCAGGCAGATTCACTGGCCGCCCCAGCATTAATGACACAACGCAAAGCATCACGCAGGCAACGGAGACAGCCTTCAATGGTCCATCAATCATAAAAAGTCCTGACATCCAGCAGAAACTGCCAACAGATTGTGTAGTCGCCCACGTACAAATGAGTTACGCAAAGTTATTACGATCCAGAGATCGATTTTGCGAACCTGATTCTCTAAGATGATTGTCGTTGTCGACGACCTCGACGGCAAGGTCAGGCCATTTTACCTGACCGGAATGCTCCAGACTGCTTTGAGGACACACCATTGGCGACCGAGAAGAAAGACTTCGACGACTTCCTCGACAAGTTCAAAAAACACCGCGAACTGATGACCGATGAACTCCACAAAGTCATCGTCGGACAGGACGCCGTCATTGAGCAGATCCTGGCTGCCGTCTTCACGGGCGGTCACTGTCTTCTGGTTGGTGTCCCCGGCTTGGCGAAAACCCTCGTCGTCAGCACGATCGCCCAGATCCTGGATGTCTCCTTCAAACGCATTCAGTTCACCCCCGACCTGATGCCCTCCGACATCACTGGCACCAACGTCCTCGACGAAAATGAAGCCGGCCGACGAGAATTCCGCTTCGTCCAGGGACCCGTCTTCACCAACATCCTGCTGGCGGACGAAATCAACCGAACCCCGCCGAAAACCCAGGCCGCCCTCCTGCAGGCGATGCAGGAACGTCAGGTCACCTACGGCCAGACCACCTACGACCTCCCCGACCCCTTCTTCGTCATCGCGACTCAGAATCCCGTCGAACAGGACGGGACCTATCCGCTGCCCGAAGCCCAGCAGGACCGCTTCATGTTCAACATCAAAGTCGATTACCCGACCTTGGATGAAGAAATCCGCATCCTCGAAGCGACCACCCGCGGCGAGAAGCCGGAAGTTCGCAAAGTCCTCTCGGCCCGCTCGATCCTCTACCTGCAGAAGCAGATCAGCATGATCGAAATCAGCCCGCTCCTGTTCAATTACATCGCCCGCATCGTCCGCGCGACTCGCCCCAGCGACCCGACTGCCCCCAAGTTCATTAAAGAAATGATCGACTGGGGAGCAGGCCCCCGCGCCGGCCAATACCTCATCAACGGCGCCCGCGCCATGGCCGCGATGGACGGCCGCCCCGCCATCTCCTTCAACGACGTCCGCCGAGTTGCCATCCCTGTCCTAAGGCACCGCATGGCCACCAACTTCCAGGCACAGGCCGAAGGCTATTCGACGGACACCCTCGTCCAACGGCTGATCGCCGAACTGCCGGAATCGACGATTGAGAAGTACGAGAAGCGATAACAATACTGAGAGAGAAAATTGGAATCGAATGGAGGATGGATTTGTCTATCACAGAAGCCCCACAATCGACCACAAACAATCCAGAATCAAAGCCTGAAGACCCGCAACTAAAGTTTTTGTTTGACTACACTGTGTTTCACATCGGTATTTACATAACGTTAACGACCGCGATTCTTGCTGCTTTCGAATATGGCACTGGTACAGATCGATTGTTACTAATGCCAATACTCTGTTTCGTGGGAGCAGGTGCGTGTGGAGGAGTGATTGGCAGCAGCATTCCACACCAATCAGGATTCAATCAATTCATCAAAGGCAAATGGATCGGCATAGGTTACAAGTCCTGGATACGGCTTCAACATGCATGTTTCTGGTTTGGTGTAGTTGCTCTTATTGCGGTTGTTTTCAATCAGCAGCCGAATTCAACTCAGAATGTTGATACGCTGACTGACAAAACTGATAACAAAGCTTCCCCATGAAAACCGCCGAACAATACCTGAAACCCGAAGTCATCCAGACCGTCGCGCGTCTGGATCTTCGTGCGAAGTTTATTGTTGAAGGCTTTCTCTCCGGGCTGCACGCCTCGCCTTTTCAGGGATTCTCTGTAGAGTTTTCGGAACACCGTCGCTACTCGCAGGGGGATGACCTCAAAGACATCGACTGGCTCGTCTTTGCCAAAACCGACCGGTACTACATCAAGAAGTACCAGGCCGAGACGAACATGACCGGCTTCCTCATGATGGACCTCTCTGAGTCGATGGCGTACACCTACCGCCAGTCGATGACGAAGTTTGAATACTCCATCTGTCTGGCCGCAGCGCTTGCGTACCTGATGATCCATCAGCAGGATCCTGTGGGCCTGATCACCTTCGATGAAAAAATCCGCAACATCATTCCCGCTCAAAGCCGTCGCACGCAACTGGCAACCATCCTTGCTTACCTCGCCAAATCCAAGCCCGCTGGGATTACCGACCTCGCCGGCAGTCTCCGACGTTACCCCTCGATTATCAAACATAAATCTCTTCTGATGATCTTCTCCGACCTGCTTACCGAACCCGAAGAGGTCCTCAAAAGCCTCCAGCTCATTCGTCATGCCGGTCATGACGTCATCCTCTTTCATATCCTCGATGAAGCTGAGGTCACTTTCCCGTTTCAGGGACAAGTCGAACTGAAAGATCCGGAAACGGCCCAGGAACTCCGAGTCGACGGCTTGGGTATTCAGCAGGAGTATCTCAAATCGCTCGCCGAGTTCCGTGAACGCTTTCGCTCCAAAGCTCTCCAGATGGGGGCAGATTATGTCCCACTGGATACGAGCATGCGATTCGACCGCGCTCTTTTAGAATATCTTTCCCAACGCAAATCTCGCGGCTGACGTAGGAAGGATTGCAGATCCTCCATGACCTACTGTCGGAGTTATCAGCGTGGACTGTCACGCATTGGACTGGTTTCAGGCTCTCGCAGTCGATTGATCGAGTAACACAATTATTCGTGATCTAACGGCTGCACAAGAACCATGGAATGGTCGAATGGTGACATGCTGGGACGCCAAACCACCATGCTGGTTACCAAAATCACTTTCTTACTCATTTCTTAACCCGACATACTGGAATCTTGGACGCGAACCCTGCATGATAATTTTCAAGGGATTTCTTCATATTCATTATTCCTTATGTATCCACTTCTGATAGGGTTTGATTTTTGACGCTTGTGCCCATCTTACATGCGTCCTGAATCCGACTGTTTCCAGCCTGAGCCGAAGGATCTTCGCTCGCGCCGAACGTCAGGACTGTGATACCGTCATTTTTAAGCTCAAGTGGAACCGAAATGAGTCAGTCGACTGAACCAGTCATTCAAATTCGCAACCTTTCCAAGATCTATCGCGACTTCTGGGGACGTAAAAAGGTCGAAGCTGTTAAATCGCTGAGCCTCGACGTCAAACCGGGCGAAATCTTCGGTCTGCTTGGACCGAACGGCTCGGGAAAAACCACGACGATGAAAATGCTCCTAGGGCTGCTGTTCCCCTCGTCGGGAGATATCAAAGTCCTCGGTAAGCCCGCTCACGATGTCGAAAAGAACGAACGCATCGGCTACCTGCCGGAAGAATCCTACCTGTACCGCTTCCTGAACGCGGAAGAAACGCTCGATTTCTACGGCCGACTTTTCAAGATGTCGCCCCAACAAAGACGTCAGCGTCGCGATGAACTCATCGAGATGGTTGGCATCAAGCACGCCCGTAAGCGTCAGCTCAAAGAATACTCGAAAGGGATGACCCGACGTATCGGTCTGGCTCAAGCCCTGATCAACGACCCGGAACTGGTTCTCCTCGACGAACCAACTTCGGGTCTGGATCCGCTTGGTACCAGAGACATGAAGGACCTGATCAGTCGAGTGCGTGAGCAAGGCAAGACGGTTGTCATGTGCTCCCACCTTCTGGCTGACGTTCAGGACGTCTGCGACCGCATCGCGATCCTTTATAACGGCGAACTGAAAGTTCTCGGAGACGTTTCTGAACTCCTCAAAGAGCAGGAAGAAACCGAACTCCTCACCAGTAAACTCAGTCCTGAAGCTCTCAAAGACGTTCAGGCTGTCCTCGACAAACACAAGGTCAAGCTTCACAAAGCCGGCCAGCCTTCATCGTCTCTGGAAGAACTCTTCCTCCGCACTGTCCAGACCAGTAAAGAGCGTCCAGGACGCCGCATTGTTCAAGAAGACCTCAAATCAGGAACCGGCGTTTCCTGACGAATGGAGGCATGCTGATCGCCGACTTCTGTCTGCTATCAGCAAGCCTTCGCTTTGTACTCCAATGCGTGACTGCGTTTTTCTTCCCATTCTTTGTTTCTGATGGTAGTCGCCAACCATGTCTTTTGATGCTCCCAACTTCGATTTCCTGATGAGCTTGGGCATTTTTGCCCTGGTGATGCTCGGATTTTTCGTTCTGGTCATCGGTCTGTCGATGCTCGGCTCGTTCATGACATATGGAACGGGTGGCTTCGGCGTCGTGATGCAGAACTTCCAGCGTGCGCTGATCGACTTTTTCTCGATCTCGCCCAAACGCATCGGCGCCATCGCTGACCTCACCATTAAAGAATCGATCCGCAAGAAGACACTTCTCGTCTTCGTGATTTTCGCGATCCTCTTCATGTTCGCAGGCTGGTTCATTGGCGGGACAACCGACCGACCCGACCTTCAAGTCCGCGTTCTCGTCAGCTTCGTTCTCAAAACGATCAGCTGGCTGGTTCTCATCGTCATCCCACTGCTCGCCTGCTGGGGACTTCCCACCGATATCAAGATCCGCTCACTTCATACGGTTATCACAAAGCCTGTCCGTCGCAACGAAGTTTATCTGGGTCGACTTCTGGGTTACTCGGCCGTCGGAACAGGCGTTCTGGCGATTATGGGACTGGTTGGTTACATCTGGATTGTCCGCCAGACACCTACTGCCGCTCAAAAGGAACTCATCAGCCGCGTGCCTGTTTACGGGTTGATGAATTTTACTGATCGCTTTGGTCGTGAAGGAACTGGTATTAATGTTGGTTACGAATGGGATTTTCGCAGCTACATCGAAGGTGGTACCAAGTCGAAGACAATCTACTTATTTGACGGACTTAGTTCTGATAGCCTCAAATCGAACTATTCGGCCCGCAAAGCTAAATATGACAAGGCTCTGCAGGCAAACGCCGAGTCCGCGCCGCCAGAACCAGGTGTTCTCAATTTGGAGTACAACTTCGAAGCCTTCCGGGCCTACAAGGGTACTCTCGATAAACGCCTCTCTGCTCGTCTGATTCTCGTCAATCCAGATGATGAAAAAGTTCGTGTCCCTCTGCCGGTCTTCGAAGTGAAAGAGTTCAGCCGCTTCAACGAAGAAAAGCTGATCGCTGTTCCTGAAGAGATCACCTACCGCGACGAAGAAAGCCAGCAGCTCAAAACGGCCAACCTCTTCACCGACATCATGCCCAAGGGCAATCTGAAAGTTGAAGTCGAGTGTCTTGATCCAGGCCAGTATCTCGGGATGGCTCGTCCTGACCTCTTCATCCGTATGCCAGACAAGTATTTTGCCACCAGCTACTTCAAATCGATCTTCGGGATCTGGCTTCAACTGACCCTGATGATCATGCTCGCTGTGACTGCCAGCTGCTTCGTCAAGGGGCCAGTTGCCACCCTGCTGACCTTCTCACTGGTTCTCGTCGGGATGACGCCTTTAAGCACGATGATGTTCCAGATGCTGCAGGGACAGATTGAAGGGGGTGGACCAGCAGAAGCCATCTATCGTATGTGGGCTCACATGAACCCCTCGGTTGAGATTCAAGCCGGTGCCTTCAGTTACTTCCTGAAAATCATTGACGGTATTGCTCTTGGCTTCCTGGCGGTCGCGTTCTTCATTGTCCCGGGCTTCGTCAACTTCCGCATGGTGGAATACACCGCCAACGGCTTTGACGTCCCATGGATGAGTTCACTTCTGCCTGCAATCGCAATTACTCTCGGATATGTTATTCCCTGTCTTGTCATTGGTTACTGCTCTCTGACCTTGAGAGAGATGGAGGCCAAATAATGAACAACCTGACTTCGCAACAACGCAAACTTCTCTACGTCTTTGGGATCCTGCTTCTGCTGGTACCCATTGTTTACCTGGGACTTCCAGGCTCGGCGAACTTCAAAGGCAAACTTGCCGATCTACGTACAAAGTACGAGCTCGGCGAAGCCAGCCTGGGGAACGTCGACCCGGCATCTGCCACGATGAACCTTGTTCTCCTCGGGATGCGCGGCGTCGCCGTCAACGTCCTCTGGCAGCAGGCCATCGAGCAGAAAGAACACAAGCAGTGGGGTGAACTCCGTTCGACGGTCGACTCCATCGTTCTGCTCCAGCCTCACTTCCGTCAGGTTTGGGAATTCCAGGGCTGGAATCTCGCCTACAACGTCTCAGCAGAATGGGACGGCGTTGCTGACCGCTTTCACTGGGTCAAAGAAGGGGCGAAGTTCCTTAAAGAAGGAACCGAACGCAATAAGAAGTACTCCGAGCTCTACTGGGAAACCGGTCGTGTCATTGGCCCCAAGATCGGTCGCTCGGATGAATGGAAGCTGTTCCGCAAATTCTTCCTCCATGACCCTGACAATCCCAGTTACAAGCACGACTTTCCGCCAGACTCACCGGAAAACGCGGACGTTCTGCCTGATCAGGAACTCAATCCTGAGCAGGAAGATAATTACCTCGTCTCGAAGAAATGGTTCACCGATGCTAACACGGTTGAAGCACTTCCAGGTAACCGACAGAAGAAGTTCGATCGTCTGATTTTCCGCTCTTATCCAGCCCGTTCACAGTACAACTATGCGGATGCCCTGCATCGTGAGGGGGTCTTCAATGAAGGCTCTCGCGCCGCATGGGAGCAAGGGTACAAAGAATGGACGACTGAGTATGGTGTTGATCGTGTCGAGTCTTCCTTCAACGGGACCATCCAACTCGAAGCAGACGATGCAACAGTTCAGGAACTTTGCGACTTGGATGCATTACGCACCGATATGACCGAAGACCAGCGCAAAGTCTACACCAACTTTGATGCCAAGAAGAAGGCGATCGAGTTCAATCAGAACAAGACGAACTATCGCTACTGGCGTGTCCGTGGTCAGGCTGAAAAAGACAAGACCATGGAAGAAGCTCACCGCGAGATCTATGCAGCTCGCGACGCTTACCTGAAACAGGGGGACCTGGAGACTGGTCTGAAGCTGATCGAATCAGGCATGAAGAAGATGCAGGAAATGCTCGACAAGCTCGAGTACACCGAACTTCAACTGGAAGACAACCTCCAGGAAGAATGCATCAAAGCCGTCATCGTCTGGAAGAGTATGCTCGAAGTCAAACGCCAGCCACTTCCTGAGAATTATCCTCTCAAGAAGATGTATGACGAAAATCCACAACGCGTCGCTGAGTTTGAAGAAATCTTCCGCAATCAGTACGGCAGCTAATTCTCAGCATCTTACCGCCGCTTTCAAACGCCCTCGGATCATCTCCGGGGGCGTTTTTGTTTCCCCCTACTGAAAATTGTCCACCCAGCCGCTCGACTCTCAACGCGCGTCCGGTAGAATTGGGGTTTGGTTCGTGAACCTTTCTGGCAGTTTCGCGTCCATTTCAATCGCGATCCATCAGTACCCTTTCGTTCTCTCGAAGTGAATTCCGCAATGACAGTAGATCCGCAGCAGCCTGAACTTGAGGCTGATACCAGTCACGACACTCCCGTCCCGGACCCCGTTCCTGCGAGCCCGGCCCGACAGAAGCAACTCACGACATCTAAAGAGCGTGCCATTCGTTTCGCGCAGATCGCTGATGAACTCCGCGGCAAGGATACGCTCGTCCTCGATCTGTCAGGCGTGACTTCCGAGTTTGATTTCTTTGTCATCACCAACGGAACAAGCCCGCGCCACCTGCTCGCCATCGCTGACGAAGTCGACCAGACGATGAAGCAGGACAAGACACCCAAGTTCGGGATGGAAGGCTATAACAGCGAGTCATGGATCCTCCAGGACTACGGCGATGTCATCCTCCACGTCTTCACCGAAGACGCCCGCAAGCTGTACAACCTCGAACGCCTTTGGGGCGATGCCGAAGTCGTCGATTGGCAACCGACTCCCACAGCCAACAGCTAATGAAATTGAATTAGCCACAGAGGTCACAGAGAACACCGAGATCAAGCGACTGTTCTTTGTGACCTTTTCGTTTTACCAGACCCTACAAATTCAAGTGATCACACAGGACCAGGACAACTTCATCATCAGGATGTCTGACTTTTTCTCCTTTGTCTGATCTCCGTGTCCTTTGCGTCCTCTGTGGTTCAACCTCTCTGGACAATCACGATGAACCTCCTGAGCCTCCTCAAACAACGCTTCTCAACCGCCCTCTCTGGCCTTGTTGATTCTCCAACCGACTACCTCCCCCTCATCCGCCCTGCTGGCGATCCAAAGTTCGGCGACTATCAGGCCAACTGCGCGATGCCGCTCGCGAAAGTCCTCGGCAAACCCGCTAAAGACATCGCGGGCGAGATCGTCTCGCGCCTCGATGTCAACGACATCTGCCACCCTCCCGAGATCGCAGGTCCTGGTTTCATTAACCTCAAGTTCAAAGACGAATTCCTCCTCCAGCAGTTCGTCGCTGCCACAATCGATGAACGTGTCGGTGTGGAAAAGTCCTCCAACCCGCAGACCGTCATCATCGATTATTCCTCTCCCAACGTCGCCAAGCCGATGCACGTCGGACACCTGCGCAGTTCGGTCATCGGTGCCGCGCTCGATAAACTCTTCCGTTTCCTCGGCCACCACGTCACCAGCGATAACCACATCGGCGACTGGGGTACGCAGTTCGGTAGGATCATTTATGGTTACAAGAATTTCCTCGACGAAGCAGCCTACAACACCAACCCTGTCGGCGAACTTTCGCGCCTCTACCGACTCGTTAATCAGCTGTCCGATTATCATGAGCTAAAGACAGGACTTCCCAAGCTCGAAGCAACCGTCGCCGAGTTGACCGACAACCTCGCTACCGCCGAAGCCGCTCCGCTCGATAAGAAAGACAAAGCCGCCGCCCAGAAGCTCAAAGACCTCCGCAATGCCCTGACTGCGGCCAAAGAAGAAGTCGTCTCTGCCAAATCCAAGATCGCCAGTGTCGAATCCAACGCAGACCTCTCTGCCAAAGCCCAAGCCCATCCCGAGATCGCTCGACTGGCCCGAGTGGAAACCGCAAAGCTGCACCAAAACGATGCCGAGAACCTCGCGCTTTGGCACAAGTTCCTGCCGGAGTGCCTGAAGGCGATGGATCAGGTCTACGACCGACTCGACATCAAGTTCGACATGACCCTCGGCGAAAGCTACTACCAGCCCATGCTCGCCGACGTCGTCAGCGACCTCGAAAAGCGTGGCCTCGCGAAGGAAAGCCAGGGCGCGATGTGCGTCTTCATCGAAGACAACTCCGCCCCCTTTATCGTCCGCAAAGCGGATGGCGCTTACACCTACGCGACAACCGACCTTGCCACCATCCAGGACCGCGTCGAACGCCTCCACGCCAATACGATCCTCTACGTCGTCGATGCCCGTCAAAGCGAACACTTCCAGCTCCTCTTCAAAACGGCAGCCCTCTGGAAGTACCCGCACGCCACGCTGAAGCACATCAGCTTCGGCACCGTCATGGGTGAAGACAGAAAACCCTATAAAACCCGTAGCGGCGACACCGTCGGCCTCGAAAGCCTTCTCGATGAAGCTGTCGTTCGCGCGAAAGCCATCGTCGAAGAAAATGAGTCTCTCAAACGCGACGAAGACGCCAAACTCTCCTCAGACGACATCCAGCTCATCGCCCAGCGCATCGGCATCGGCGGCATCAAATACGCTGATCTGAAGCACCACCGTGAAAGCGACTACGTCTTCAACTGGGACAAGATGCTCGCCAAGAAAGGCGATACTGCGACGTATATCCAATACGCCTACGCCCGTGTCTGTAGCATCTTCCGGAAGGGCAACATCGATCGTGAGCAACTTCGTCATGATAAGTCGTTCAAACTCACGCTGACGGAACCTCTCGAACGTGCCATGGTCATCAAGATCCTCCGCTTCGAGGAAATCCTTGAAGACGCTGCTGCAGATTATCGGCCAAATATCCTTTGTCAGTACCTGTTCGAAATCGCAGATCTCTTTAGTGCGTTCTTCGATCAACACCACGTTCTCAATGCAGATAATGAAACGGTCAAGAAGTCACGACTGAAACTCTGCGACATAACTGCCCGCGTTATGAATCAGGGCTTGGGTCTGCTGGGTATTGAAACCATCGAGCAGATGTAGTCACATAGCTTAGTCTCTGGGTGGTCCAGCCGTTGATGGCTGGATCGCGTAGCGACAAGAAGCCAGCGCCATGCGTTAGCGCTTCGAGCTGACGTGGTGAATTTCTTTGGATGCGAATGGTGACGCTTCTTGTGAGCTTTGCTCACCCAGCCGTAAACGGATGGGCCACCCGATCCTACTCATTCACCGTCACTGGCCGACCGCGCAGAATCTGGGCGATGTGCATGATTTTCATCGGCTTGTGTTGTCGCAGGATCAGCCCCTGCATGTGCATCAGGCAGGACATGTCGCCGGCTGCGAGCACTTCTGCGCCCGCTTGTTCATGATCATGAATGCGGTCGTTGCCCATCATGCAGGAGACCGCTTCTTCACTGACGGCGAACGTCCCGCCGAAGCCGCAGCATTCATCGGGGCGCGTCAGCTTCGCAAGCGTCAGACCTTTGATCTTGGAAAGTAGCTCTCCCGCCTTGCTGAACTCGGGAATCTGCTGTTCGCTGCTTCGACCTAATCGAAGTTCGCGCAAGCCGTGGCAGCTTTGATGCAGTCCGACGACGTGCGGGAAAGACTCGGGAAAGGCGTCGAATTTGATGACATCGACCAGGAACTGGGTCAGCTCAAACGTCTTCTTCTGAATTTCGTGATACGCATGCTCATCGTTGATCAGCTCGTGGTAGTGATTGACGACCATCGAGGTGCAGCTGCCGGAGGGGCAGACAATGTAGTCGTACTTCTTGAAGATCTCGATGAACCGCTGAGCGAGAGGTTTGGCCTGATCGAGACAACCCGTGTTCGCCATCGGCTGGCCGCAGCAGGTTTGTTCGAACGGGTATTCCACGCGACAACCTGCTAATTCCAGGAGTTCGAGAGTCGCCATCGCGACGTCCGGATACAGCTGGTCGATGTAGCAGGGGATAAACAGTCCCACGAGCGGTTGGGTCATGTGAGAAAGACCAGTCGGGAAGTGAGTTGATAAAGAAGCCGTGAAATCGCCAGTTGGGAGTTGGAATCACGGGTTCGGTTGGACATAATCATTGGTTGACGAGTCTCGTGACGCATTAGCGGGACGTGATTCGTCACTCAACCATACCATGGCATTATCGTCCAGATCAACCGACATCCGGTTGGTGAATCTGGCCAAAATAGAACAGATCGAACCGGGTCAACCGGTTGCGACGGAGTAGTGAACCGGTGGCCGCTGGTCCAATCTTTTATCGTGAAGCGTTGACGGTTCCTCGTCAGATCAAACATTACCTGATCCGCAGCGGATATCTCTTCGCCCTGTTGGTACTACTTTATACGACCAGCCAGGCGACTTTCGGCTGGCAGGTTTACCGCAGTCCGACGGCGCTTGCGCAGTTTGGCGAGCTGGTCTTCCAGATCTTTGCGCTGATCCAGTTGACGCTTGCGCTGGCGGTTTCTCTGGTCTTTGCAGCGGGAAATGTCTCGCTGGAGAAAGACAAAAAGACGCTGGTCCTGCTGCTGGTGACAGATTTGCGTGATCGTGAACTTGTCCTTGGGAAACTGGCGGCGAGTATTCTGCAGATCGCGGTTCTGCAGGCGGTTTCGATTCCGATTTTCATGATGCTCACGCTTCTGGGCGGGACGACTTTGCAGCAGGTGCTGTGGGTCAGTCTGCTGACGTTTACGTCTTCACTGCTGGCTGGTAGCTGGGGGACGCTGGTCGCGTTCTGGAAGGAGAAGACGTTCCAGACACTGGCGTATGGACTTCTCGGACTGGTCGTGCTGATCGGGGGAGTCGAGATTGCTGCTCTCTTTCTGAACCCTGCCTCGCCCGTGACCGACTGGGTTCTGGTGATGAATCCCTATCGTGCACTGTTTCGGATTCTGGCCCCGTTTGCCCAAGCGAGCGGGACGACGGCGATTGGGATTCAAGCCTGGGATGCCGTCATCGTGCAGTCCGTCATGGTGGTCGTGATGAATGTGTTTACAATATTCATGCTGCGAGTCTGGAATCCTTCCCGGGTCACTTATCAGACGATCCAGAAAGAGAAGGATCTCTCGGAGAAGACGCAAGCTGCTCGAAATGTCTGGTCGCAACCAATTCTGTGGCGTGAGATGATGACCCGCGCGTACGGGCGTCAGATGATCTATATCAAACTCGGTTACCTCGCGATCGCCGGACTCACGGGATACGGGATTTACCAGCTGACAACAACTGGTGATCTCGGTGGCGATCTGATTCTCGGCATGATCAGCCTGCCAGGATTTCTGTTGATTCTGTTGTCTCTGCTCAGCATGATGCTCGTCAACTCCCAGGCTGTCACAGCGATCACGACCGAGCGAGATGGCGGAACACTGGAACTTCTGCTGGTGACTAACATTACCGCCCGGGAGTTTATCCTTGGCAAGCTTGGTGGTGTTTTCTACAACCTGAAGGAAGCGATCCTCGCACCGATCGCGATCATGTGGCTGATGTTCGGACTGCAAACACTGACGACGGAAGCTGCTGTCTTGCTGACGCTGGGCTATCTGGTGCTGATCGCGTTCTCTGCCATGACCGGTTTGCATTCCGGGTTGTCTTATCCAAACAGTCGCCGGGCGATCAGTACCTCGCTGGGAACGATGTTCTTTCTGTTTATCGGAATTTTCATCTGTATGCTTTTGATCGTGGAAGCACGCAGCAGTTTTGCCTTGCAACTGCCGAGCTTCCTGTTGTTCATTCTCGGCGGAAGTATCGGGTTGTGGCTGTCTTTGACACACCGTAATCCCTCGCCCGCACTGACGATCACAGCGGCCATCCTGCCGTTCCTGACGTTCTATGCGATCACGGCGTTTCTGCTGGGCGGGTCGCTGGATGTGTTTCTGTCGATCAGCTTTGCCTATGGGTTTGCCATCACGTCGATGCTCGTGCCTGCGATCAGCGAGTTTGATATCGCGATCGGCCGTCAGAATGCTGAGCGTCGCTGATGTGTGAGCAACTCCGCGGTCAAGAACATCTCGAGGGAAAATCGTCCCGACATGAATAACCTCGCTGAGGCGTTCATCTTTGTGATTCCCGCCGCGATCGTCATGCTGATCAGCGGGGTCTTCTCGGCGATCTTTTCGAGCTCGGAGACGTCGTTTTTTTCGTTGACTCGCGATGAGCTCAAAGCGTTTCAACGAGGGACGCGGTCGCAGCAGCTCGTGGCTCAGCTGATGAAGAATCCAGACCGGATTCTGACCTCGGTTCTGTTCTGGAACCTTGTCTTCAATCTGATGTACTTTTCAGCCAACGTCGTCATGACACGTCACCTGCTGTCGAACGGGTTTGCGTTCGCAGGCGGGATCGCCTCGATTGGCGGGCTGCTGTGCATGATCATCTTTACGGATGTGCTGCCGAAGTGCATTGCAGTGATCTTTCGTCGTCACGTCGCTGCCCTGACGAGTCCGATTCTCGCGCTGGCCGTGCGCATGGTGAAGGGATTCATTCCTTACTTCGACAAGCTGTGTCATGCCTTGCGGCTCGCCTTCTGGCCGAAGCTGGATGTTGAGCCTCTGCTGGATATTGATGATCTGGAACGGGCGATTAAGGTCTCATCGAGTTCGAAGTCGATCGCGGCGCTCGAGAAGCAGGTGCTGCAGAACATCCTCGAACTGATGGACGTCTCGGTTGAAGAAGTAATGCGTCCGAGAGGTACTTACTTCACCGCCTCTGCTCCCATCAGTCGTGAAGACCTGCATGGTCGTTTGCCGCCGGATGGGTACGTGCTGGTGGTTGAGCCGGGGAGCGACAATGTCACTGGCGCGATCCCGCTGGGAAGTTACACGCACGTTCCCAAGCTGCATCTGGAATACACAGCGGAGAAAGTCATTCATGTGCCGTGGTGCGCGAAGCTGTCGTTCGTATTGACGGAACTCCGCGCTCGGCTCAGAAGTGTGGCGTCGATCGTCAATGAGTACGGGGATACGATCGGAATCGTGACGTATGAAGACATCATTGATTCCGTGATCGAGATTGATCCTTCGAGAACGCGTCGGGTGTTGCAGCGCGATCCGGTCGTGCGGCTGTCAAATGGGGAATATAGTGTCGAGGGGATGACGACAATTCGGTATCTGTCTCGCGCGCTCAAGATTGAATACGATCCGCCCGAAGGAGGGCTGGTGACGGTGGCTGGGCTGCTGCATGAGGAGCTCGAAAAGATTCCGTCCGTCGGGGACGTGTGTGAATGGCAGAGCTTTCGACTCGAGGTCACTCAAGTAACGGGACGCGGTCGATTGAAGGTTCGCTTCACGCCGTTGGAGAATGAAGCGATCGAAGAGATCAATAAGCCGGCGACCTCATCGAGCAGTTCGGGTGTGAAACCTCGCGCGGCGAAGGAGTCCTGAACGATGTTGTTGACCGGGATTGCTTATACATTTCTTGTGTTGCTGGTCTTTTGCCTGGGGCTGAGGTTTTCGTTCTTCTTTAGTGGGATGGAGACCGGGTTCTATCGCGCCAGCGTGTTGAGACTGGCGATCGATGCGCAGGATGGAAACCAGAAAGCAGCGGCGATGCTGTCGTTCCTGCAGCATCCGGCGCGGTTTGTGACGACGATCCTCGTGGGGAATAATCTATCGAATTATGTGGTTACCTGGGCGGTCGGGCTTGGGACGTCACTGGCGATTTTGAATCCTTCGGATGTGCTCGATGTCGTGATCACATTATGCTTTGCGCCAGTGGTGTTTGTGTTTGGGGAGTTGCTGCCCAAGATGTTGTTCTTTCGCGCTCCGCTGGTTCTGCTTGAGAAGAACTTTTTCTGGTTTCAGTTCTGCTACTGGTTGTTCTTCCCGATCACGTGGCCGCTGGTGAAGTTGACGCAGTTGTTCCAGAAAGTCAGCGGGATTTCCGAGGTTTTGTTCTGGGGAAACTATGACGAGAACCGGCTGTATTACCTGCTGGGCAAGGGGCATCAGGAGGGGGTCTTGACGCCGATTCAGGATCAACTGGTGCACGGGATCTTCGAGCACATCGCGACCGATGTGCGGGGAGTGATGGTACCGTTGGAGCATGTGACGGGAGTCGATGAGAACGCAACGCGCGAAGAGGTGGTCGCGTTTAGCCAGAGGACAGGCAAGGTGGTGATTCCGGTTCGTAAGGCCGGGTCAAAGTCGGACTGGTTCGCGTATTACCAGGCGGCCGAAGTGACCGTTTCTCCCCGGCCAATGCACCGTTTGCTGCATGTGATGCCGACGGTGACGACAGAGACAACCCGGCTGGATGCGCTGCAGTTAATGCGGCATCATCATGCGAGCATTGCCAGGGTTGCGGAGAAGGGGAAGCTAACAGGGCTGGTTCATACACGGTTGCTGATTGAGCAACTGTTCAGAGAAACGAAACCGCAACTGGCCGGTGCGCCGATCTTTCAGTCGACTCCCCCGGCGTGAAAATAGATGGCCTGCCTGCAACGGGAGGCGAGGTTTATCACGCATTTGTGCAAATCGGCAGTACCCGACATTCCAGTCTGATGTTATCTTCAACGTATTCATCTACGACCGGTGACAAAACACCGGAACACGCCCTTCGGCACAGATGCACGTTGAAACAGACTGTTCGCGTGGATATGCTGCTGAATCCATAGTCGATTTGAGGACCTCCATGATCATTCTCCTTGTGTTACGTCTGTTGCTTATTGTGGTTGCAGCAGGCGCGTTTGCGACCTTTATCAACCAGCATCAGGGAATGCCTGACAGCCTGGGGCAGAATTCGCTGCTGATTTTCATCCTGATGATGGGAGTTGTGCTGGGCGCGATCTTTGCCGACATGACCATCCGACGAAAACGGGTTGAAGATCTCTCTGCGCTTTATTTCGGACTGCTGATCGGATTCATGCTGAGTTACATGTTTCAGCTGGCCTTGGCTCCGGTGTTCGAGCAGGAATTCTTTGCCGGTCATGGTTCGACTTATCAAAATATGGTGCGGATCCTGACTTCTCTGCTGTTTCCTTACTGGTGTATTTCGTTCCTGCTGCAAACCAAAGACGATTTCCGGTTCATCATTCCCTACGTCGAATTCTCGCGCGAACTCAAAGGCGGTCGCCCTCTGGTCCTTGATACGTCGGCCCTGATTGACGGACGCATCTATGATCTCGTCGAAACCAAACTCGTCGACGCGAGAATGATCATCCCGAGTTTCGTGATTCAGGAATTGCAGGAAATTGCAGAAACCAACGATAAGGTGCGTCGCGGACGAGGACGTCGTGGCCTGGATATCCTCAGTAAACTCCAGCAAAGCGCGACGACCAACATCAAGATTCACAACACTCCGCCTCACGATGATAAGCTCACCACCACACGTGATCAGAATCTCGTCGAAGTGGCCCGTCAATTCAGCGGACGCATCGTGACCAACGACATCAACCTGAATAAGGTGGCGTCCGTTCTGAATGTCGAAGTTGTGAATCTGAATGACGTCGCCAATTCATTGAAGCCCAAGCACCTGCCGGGTGAACAATTACGGATACGGATCATGAAAGAAGGCGAAGGAATGGGGCAGGGGGTTGGTTACCTGGATGACGGAACCATGGTCGTCTGCGAACACGGGGCAGCTCAGATCGGCCGTGAGATTGATGTTGAGGTAACAAGCGTGTTGCAGAACAGTGCAGGGCGAATGATCTTTGCACGGTATCCGGTGACAGCCGGGCATCGGTAAAATGCCATTCGCTATATTCAGTTTTGCTGCATCATTTGCCCCTGCGTGTAATTCGCGAAGGGGCATTTCGATAGCTTCTTGTCTTATCGAAAGACAGATTAGGAGTTGCGTTACGGATTAGAAAACATACCGTTGCACAAGATTGCAGAGTATCGATCCAAACTCGACTTACCCGGCAATCAACTGCTTCATTTCCCGCACCGCTCGCTCCATGCCGACCATCACCGCTCGCGAAATAATGCTGTGACCGATATTCAGCTCGCTGACCCCGTTGATCTCCGCGATCGGCACCACATTGCGGTACGTCAGTCCGTGTCCCATGTGTAAGAGCAGGCCATGGTCGAGCGCGACTTCCCCGGCGCTCGCGATCGCGTTGAGCTCTTTGAGTTGTTCGTCCGGTGTCTTTGCATCTGCGTAACGACCCGTATGCAATTCAACCGCGTGGACCTGCAGCTTGTCCGCGGCACGAATCTGCTTCTCGTCCGCGTCAATGAACAGGCTGACTTCAATGTTGGCATTCAGCAACTGCTCGACACAGCGGGCGACGCGGTCATAGTTTTTGACGACATCCAGACCACCCTCGGTCGTCAGCTCCTCACGTTTCTCTGGGACGAGAGTCACCTGACCAGGAAGAACTTCCAGCGCGATCTTCGTCATCGCATCTTCCGCAGCCATCTCCAGATTCAGTTTGACCTGCACCGTCTCTTTCATGATCCGCAGATCGCGGTCCTGAATGTGACGTCGGTCTTCTCGCAGGTGCAGCGTGATCCCATCCGCGCCGCCGAGTTCAGCCAGCGTCGCTGCCCACACCGGATCCGGTTCAATCGCCCGACGAGCCTGACGTATCGTTGCCACATGATCAATATTGACGCCCAGCATCGGCATGAGAGGAGATCCTGACAGAATGATGGAGACAAGATGATGACAAGGGGCCCAAGCAGGAGTTCGCGCGACGAAAGCGCGTGTTCCCGTTTATTCCCATTCAATCGTCGCCGGTGGCTT